>ENA-UOJS01000082-UOJS01000082.1-human-gut-metagenome-genome-assembly--contig:-C74-NODE-82-length-100162-cov-11.800863_pt1 | contig 100162 bp, 68 predicted proteins | sample MGYA00242355_ERZ723902 | MGnify/ENA metagenome assembly ERZ723902
CGAAGTCCGCCTCCTAATATAATGTTAAACCGTCCAACTTTTGGGGGTCACATCACTCATTTGCTGAGGCCCCGATTTATATTTTAGAGACGGGCAGCTACTTTCTGCCAGTCCACCAGTGTCCAGAATGCTTCGATGAAAGCCGCCCGGCGGTTGCGGTAGTCAATGTAGTACGCATGCTCCCACACGTCGATAACCAGTAACGGTTTTAGTCCCTTCTTGAGCGGATTTCCGGCGTTCGATTCGCTGACGATGGACAAGTGTCCGTCCTTGTCACTCACCAGCCAGGTCCATCCCGAACCGAACAGCGTGGTTGCTGCCTGTGTAAACTTCTCTTTGAAAGTTTCTACCGAACCGAAATCGCGAGTCAACGCATCTGCTAAAGGTTGAGGTATTTCCGGCTGCTGAGGAGTCAGTGTATCAAAGAAGAACGTATGGTTCCAGGTCTGGGCTGCATTGTTGAACATCGGTCCTTCCGCTTCCAGCAAGATTTGCTCCAGCGTTTTTTCTTCGTAAGGCGTGCCGGCAATCAGTTTGTTCAGGTTATCTATGTACGTTTGCAAATGTTTTCCGTAATGATATTCCAGTGTTTCTTTGCTCATTTTTGGAGCCAGCGCTTCCAGTTGATAAGGAAGTTCAGGAAGTAAATGTTTCATATTTTCTCGATTTAAAGTTGATAATTTTTAGTTCTGTTCTTATATAAACAAACAAATCGTTTGTAAAGTTGTAATTACGGTACTAATTTAATATAAAAATCGGTGTTTCCCTAGAAAATTTCTGTCTAAATACCCTCTATACTCTGAGAAATCGTAATTTCGCTGACAGATTAGGTAGATTTCTATAATATTTTAAGGTTAAAAGTAACATGTGTGGAATTGTAGGATATATCGGAAAGCGAAAGGCTTGGCCGATATTGGTAGAAGGCCTGAAGCGCCTGGAGTATCGTGGATATGATAGTGCCGGAGCGGCCTTGATGAGCGACACTCATCAGTTGAATGTGTATAAATCCGTGGGAAAAGTAGCTGATTTGGAACGGACAGCCGAAGGGCAGGATGTGTCCGGTTGCGTGGGAATTGCTCATACGCGTTGGGCCACCCATGGAGAGCCTAGTACGGTAAATGCTCATCCGCATTGCAGCCAGAACGGTGATTTGGCATTGGTACACAACGGGATTATTGAGAACTATGCCGTGCTGAAAGAAAAGCTGCAGGCTAAGGGTTGCACCTTTAAGAGTAGCACCGATACGGAAGTGCTGGTGCAGTTGATTGGCTACATCCAGCAGCAAGGAAATCTGGACTTGCTGACCGCTGTGCAGTTAGCTTTGCGGGAAGTCATCGGTGCTTATGCCATTGCAGTAGTCGACCGTAAGCATCCCGACGAGATTATTGCTGCCCGCAAGAGTAGCCCGTTAGTCGTCGGAGTAGGTGAGGGAGAGTTCTTCTTGGCTTCTGATGCCACTCCCATGGTGACTTACACCAATCAGGTGGTGTATCTCTCTGACGAAGAAATAGCCGTACTGCGGGCAGGCGCTCCCTTGAAGATTGTCGACCTGAACAATGTAGAGTGTCCTCATGAGGCACAGACCGTAGCTCTTAATATCGGACAGCTGGAAAAAGGAGGTTTCCCTCACTTCATGCTGAAAGAAATCTTCGACCAGCCCGACTGCATCAGCGATTGTATGCGTGGCCGTGTGAATCCAGACACTTGTACGGTTACCCTTTCCGCCGTGTCCAACTACAAGGAACAACTGTTGCGTGCCGGACGCTTTATTATCGTAGCCTGCGGTACTTCGTGGCATGCCGGACTCATCGGCAAGCAACTGATTGAAAGTTTTTGCCGCATTCCGGTGGAAGTGGAATACGCTTCCGAATTCCGTTACCGCAATCCGGTGATTCATCCCGACGACGTAGTCATTGCTATCTCCCAAAGTGGAGAAACTGCCGACACATTAGCTGCCATTGAACTGGCTAAGTCGCAGGGAGCCTTTATCTATGGTATCTGTAACGTCATCGGTTCTTCCATTGCCCGTGCTACGGATACCGGTTCCTATATCCATGTGGGCCCCGAAATCGGAGTGGCTTCTACGAAAGCCTTTACAGGACAGGTTACCGTGCTCACCCTGCTGGCTTTGGCGTTGGGGCGAGAAAAAGGTACACTTTCGGAAGAAGAGTATCATCGGATAGTGAAAGAACTGGTTGCCGTCCCTGAAAAGATGCGGACCGTCCTGAAGCAGCATTCGTTCATCTCCGATTTCTCAAAGATGTTTACATACGCCCGCAACTTCATTTATTTAGGTCGGGGATACGCCTTTCCGGTTGCCTTGGAAGGAGCCTTGAAGTTGAAAGAAATTTCGTACATCCATGCCGAAGGTTATCCGGCTGCCGAGATGAAACACGGCCCTATTGCTCTGATTGATGCCGAAATGCCGGTGGTCATCGTAGCCACACAGTCGCCTTTGTACGAAAAAGTGCTGAGCAACATTCAGGAAATCAAAGCCCGCAAGGGAAGAGTGGTAGCCGTAGTAACCGAAGGAGATACGGTTATCCGTAACTTGGCTGATTACAGCATCGAACTTCCCGCTACGCTGGAATGTCTGAATCCGTTAGTGGCTTCCATTCCGTTGCAGTTGTTGGCCTATTACATTGCAGTTTGCCGTGGAATGGATGTCGACCAGCCACGTAATCTGGCTAAGTCTGTAACGGTGGAATAACGTAACCCTAATTTGAAAAAGCATTGTTGAAAAAGAGAAACCTCTAAGTCAGATTTTATGTTTCTCTTCCGTGAAACCTACGTTTCCGCTACGAGAAACGTAGGTTTTCCTTTTGAGAGACGTAGGTTTCCGCGATGGAAAACATAGAAAATACGGAAGAGTTTTCTTTTTGATGAAGAGTCGTTTGGTAGATATGGTTTTGAAACTTGTCTATAAATAGATACTCTCTTTACCGATTGCAATGGTGAGTTTTGGACTGTATTATTTTTTATGAAAGGTTTCCTCTTTTCATGTAAAGATGTAAATTTGCACATCTTATTTCTTGGAAAAATACATAAGCGAGGAAGAAAATGCAGGAAGATGAATTGATATTGGCTGTAAAATCCGGTTCGGAGCGTGCTTATAAGCAGCTTTATGAACTGTGGGTATCCAGACTATATCGGTTTGTGTTTCAGTACCTCAAATCGGAAGAAGCGACTGACGATGTGGTGCAGGAAACTTTTCTTCGTATCTGGACTAACAGGGAACACCTGAATCCCGATCAGTCTTTCAAATCCTATCTCTTTACCATAGCCTATCATTTTCTGCTGAAAGAATTGAGAAGACAGATTCACAATCCGTCGATGGAAGAATATGTGGAATACCGGGACAAACTGGCTTCTTCGGCTAATGAGATTCCTGATGAACTGGACTATGACCGTTTTGTAAAGGCTTTGGAGAAAGCCAAACAGCATCTTTCACCCCGTCAGCGGGAAATTTTTGAACTCAACAAAGAATACGGTATGTCGGTCGCCGAGATTTCCGGAAAACTCTCCGTCACAGAGCAGGTAGTACGCAATCAGTTGTCTGCTGCCCTGAAGATACTTCGTACAGAATTACGTCAATATTATCCTTTATTGCTCTTATTTCTGGCCTAAAAAATCATTTTATGCTTTATAACATGTAATTTGATATGTTATAAATCTCCCCTTATTGGATATTACCCATAAACAAACGAAAAAAGTTTATGAGTGCACAAATAAACGATAAGGTATCAGGATTGTTACACAAGTTCCGTTCCGGTGACATCACGCCGGCGGAATTTCAGGATTTGCGAACCCGCATGGATGCTATATCCGATGTGGAATTGAAACATCTTCTGGAGACAGAGTGGGAAGAGTTTGAAGACCATTCTCCTTTGTCGGAAGAAAAAATGAAAACGCTCTATGAAGGATTGCACATTCGTTCGGAAGAAGTGAAACCTCGTTTCACGCTGAAACGCTACTGGATGCAGATTGCCGCTTCACTGTTGTTGCTCATAGCCGGAAGCTTGACGGTATTGACTTTTATGCAGCAGAATGAAATCAATGCACTGGCAGAACAGAATGTGGTGATACGCTCAGGCGATTACGGCAAGTCGCTCGTTACCCTTCCCGATGGAACCATAGTGCATCTGAATGCCAAATCTTCTTTGACCTATAGTCAGGATTTTGGGCGGAATGACCGCAAGGTAGCATTGAGCGGAGAAGGATTTTTTGAGGTAAAGAAAGATACAGAAAAGAAGTTTACAGTAGGTACAGGCTATATGGACATCACCGTATTGGGTACTAAATTCAATGTGTATGCCTATGAGACAAAAGACATTGTAGAGATGTCGCTCGTAGAAGGTAGTGTGGATGTAACCACTTCACGCCCTCCTTATCAGAGCATACGCGTGAAGCCCAATGAAAAAGTGGTGTATAACAAGCGTACAGGAAACTTGCTGCATGAGCGGACAAGTAACAAGATGGAAACAGCTTGGATAAATAAGGAATTGGTGTTCCGTAGTGAACGGCTGGAAGATGTATTCCGTTGTTTGTCCCGCAAGTTTGCTGTCACCTTCTCCGTGGATGATGAGACTTTGTTGAACGATGTGTATACCGGTACGTTTGATGATGAGAATGTGGAAAGCATCATGCGTGTCTTGAAGTTCCATTATAATTTCAAGTACACAAATGAGGACGGAGTGATTTCTATTCAAACTCGAAAATAGTTATTAACCTTTAAAACCGAAGCGCATGAAAACATGAGAAGAAAACAAAAGCCCCGGATAATCGGCAAATTATCCAGGGCATGAAAGAAGGCTTAGTCCTGCAATTAAACTATGGTGGACACATAGTAAAATAAACTAAAACCTTAATTTGTTATGAATTTATGAAAACCGCAAAACAATCAATTGATTTAGAGTACAAAGGTACTAAAAAACGCTTGAATCTGCGCACTGCTTTGATTTCTTTGTGTATGTTTGCATTTGTTGGCACTTCTGCCCAGACGGGTACGGTGACCGTGAAACTGCGGAATGCTTCTGTCAAGGAATTGTTCAGTGCAATTGAAAAACAAACTTCCTATCGTTTTTCTTATCGGGATGCAGAAATCAAGGGGAAAGGAAATGTGACTATTTCTGCAACCAATCGTGAATTAAAGCAACTTTTAGAAGGTGAACTTTCCAAATTGGGATTGAAATATGCTGTATCTGGGAATAAGATTATTGTGACTCCGGCTGCGGTAGCTCCTTCTGCACAGCCTAAAAAAGTGACTGGAAAGGTGGTGGATGCCAATGGAGAACCGGTGATTGGGGCAACGGTCAAAGAACAGGGTACTGCTAATGGTACAATTACGGATTTTGACGGGAATTTTACTCTTGACGTAACTGATAATGCGATGCTTGAGGTTTCTTATATTGGATATAAGAGTCAGGAATTGAAGGCTGTGGCTGGGAAAATGCTTTCTGTGACTTTGAGTGAGGATACGGAGGTGTTGGATGAAGTTGTTGTGGTAGGATATGGCGTTCAAAAGAAATCAACATTAACAGGGGCAATAAGTAGTGTTAAAGCTGATGAATTGGTAGCTACTTCGGATGCTTCCATTGGACAATTATTGAAAGGTAAAGCAGCTGGTGTTACAATTTTGTCTACTAGTGCTCAGCCTGGTGGTGGCTTGGATATTCGAATAAGAGGTGCTTCTTCAACTGGTGCAGGTAATGAACCTTTATTTGTAATTGATGGTTTCCCTATTTCAGGAAGTTCATTAGAGCCTGGAGGAACGGGGTGGTATGATTCTGGTTCGCGTAATCCGTTAAATTCTTTAAATCCTAATGATATAGAATCAATAGAAATATTAAAGGATGCAAGTTCTACTGCAATTTATGGTGCTCGTGCTTCTAATGGTGTTGTGTTGATTACAACTAAGCGTGGAAAGCAAGGCATAAAGTTTAATTATGATGCAAATATTACGACTCAAAAGATTTCTAATCCGTTTGATGTGTTGAATGCTCATGATTTTATGGTGGAAAGTAATAAAATGATAAAAGAAAAATGGATGAGGGATAATGGAGTATATCCTTATGGAAATAATGATCCTTCTTCTATTGGGAGTTCATGGACTCCTAAATATACAGATGAACAAATAGCTGAAGCTGGTGAGGGTACAGATTGGTGGGATCTTGTGACTCGTACGGGAATTGTACATAATCATAATATTTCTATGACTTATGGTAATGATAAGATTCGCTCTTATGCCTCTTTAGGATATTTTAAAAATGAAGGTGTTGTTGAAAACTCATCTTTAGAACGTTTTACAGCTAAAATAAATCTTGATTGGAATATTAATAAATTCTTATCAACTGGCGTTTCATACTTAGGTTCAAGAATTAGTACAGATAATGTACAAGGAGGTAATGGGGAATGGGCTGAATCTGGAATGTTGATGACGGCATTATTGTTTGATCCGACGTTACCTGTTAGAGATGAGAATGGTAATTATTGTGAGATGAATGATTATTCAGATCTTTCTAATCCCGTTTCTTTTAAGGATGTGTATGATAAAACGCAGAAAACAAGAACGCTGATAAACTTTTATTTAAAATTGACACCAATTAAAAATCTGGAAATAAGGACATCAGCGGGATATGATGGAGAAAGTGCAGTAAGGAAAATATATATGCCTCATACTTTTAAAAAAGGTAGTCAACAAGGAGGCCAGGCTGTAATAAATCAGAATAATAGAAATGATATTTTATTTGATATTACAGCAAGTTATCATTTGAAAAAAGAAATGCATTCATTTGATATTATGGCTGGTTATTCTTATCAACAATTTAATGGAGATGATTATGGTATGACTGGTCGGGGATATTTTACAGATGCCTTTGGGGTAAATAATATTGGGTTAGGAGAGAAAAGACCGGATATTGGTTCTGGTCGTTACCGGAACGTATTAGCTTCTTATTTTGGACGTATTAATTATAGTTTTATGGATAGATATCTATTAACAATAAACTTTCGTTATGATGGAGCTGATAAGTTTGGGCGTAATAATCGCTGGGCTTTCTTTCCTTCTGCGTCTGTTGGATGGAGAGTTTCTGAAGAAGAATTTATGAAAGGTTTAGAGAATTTGTCCAATTTAAAATTACGCTTGAGTTATGGACAAACTGGCAATAGTAATATTTCTTCAAATGCATTTTCATTTTATGATGCTAATAGAAGGTACCCTTTTAATAGTAATGAAAATAAAGGGGTGACTTTAACTCAATTAGAAAATCCTAATTTGAAATGGGAAACAAGTACAGAGTTTAATGTAGGATTAGATTTTGGTGTGTTTAAAAATAGAATTTCTGGTACATTTGAATATTATCGAAAAGTAACAAGTGATTTATTAGGTTGGCGTAACCTTCGTTCATGGAATGTCGTGTCTGGAATATCTGATAATTTGGGGAAAACTCAGAGTCATGGAATTGAGTTAACTTTGAATACTGTAAATATCTTGACAAAGAATTTTAAATGGACTACAGACTTTACATTTACACGTTATGTTGATAAATGGAAGGACAGAAGTGCAGATGTGACTTTGCAACCATGGGAGAAAGTGGATGATTATATCAGACCGATATATAGTTATGTTTCTGATGGGATTGTACAGATTGGTGAAAATGTGCCACATATGCCTTATGCTGTTCCTGGTAATTTAAAGATTAAGGATATTAATGGTTTTGACGAGAATATGAATTACATAGGTGCACCAGATGGTAAAATAGATGAGGCTGATATAGTGTATTTGGGTAAATGGGATCCAGATTTTTCTATTGGTTTTAATAATACTTTTAAATATAGGGATTTTGATCTGTCAATTTTTGCATATGGCTCATTTAATCAGATGGCTTTTAATGAGTCTAAGCTGAAGTTTGTAGAGTATAGTGAAAAAATGTTGGAACATGGTACCAATCTTAGTGCCGTAGTTAAAGATCGCTGGAGTTCTGATAATCCTAATGGAACTTTGCCAAGTGAGGCGACAAATTCAACAATGGGGGCTGATTGTTGGCTATGGGAAAAGGCTTCTTTCCTTCGTGTGAAGAATATTACATTAGGGTATAAAATGCCATCTTCTGTCTTAGGAAAATTGATTTCTAATTTACGTTTTTACATAAATATTGAAAATCCTTTTATCATAACTAATTGGGATGGAATGGATCCTGAAACGGATAGTAGTGGAAAGGCTCCATATCCTAATCAACGTTCGTATTCTTTTGGCTTCAATTTAGAATTTTAAATAAGTGGTAGTATGAAAAAAATAATTCAAAATATAGCATTTGTTATATTATGTTTTTTAACATCTTGTAATGGATATTTAGATCCAATTATTTATAATCGGTTCTCTAATGCAAATTTTCCTCAAACAGAAGAAGATTATGCGGCTTTGGTAACTGGAATTTATGCAGAGTTTCGTGTGGATAATGCTTGGTATCGTTATTCGGCTAGTCCAGAGTCAAGAATGATTTTAGGGGAAATAGGAACTGAGGAAATGTGGATTAATTGGGAGTGGTGTAATAATCCACATATTCGGTTTGATTTTAATCCTGGCTATGATTTATTTAATCAGTTTTATGATTTTATGGTTCCTTCTGTTGCTAAAGCTACATTTGCTTTGGCATTGTTAGGTGAGTGTACAACTTTGCCTACTGAGTTAAAGTCAAGATTTGAGGCGGAAATAAAATGTTGTCGTGCATTTTGGTTATATGATTTGCAAGGATTTTATGGTTCTCCTGTAGTTGTTTTAGATCCAGAAAAAGCAATGCATCCTTCTTCTGATTATTATCCACCGAGATTAAGTGATGAAGAATTGTTTGAATTTATAGAAAAAGATTTATTGTCTGCAATTGATATATTACCAGCAAGGTATGATAATGATGCTGATTATGGCCGTTTTACTAAAGGAGCAGCTTCATCATTGTTAATGAAGTTATATATGAGGCATAAAAAATTTGATAAAGCTGTTGCTATTTCTGAGGAAATTATGAAAATGGGTTATGACTTAGAACCTGTTTATTCTAAAATCTGGGATGTTGCAAATGAAAAAAATTCAGAAATTGTATTTTCCTTGCAAAATGATAATTTAAATAGTCCGAATAGTAATATAATGCGTGCGCATGTATTGCCATCAGATTGGGTATCTCCGACGGATTCTCCTGTTGCAGCGTTTAGTGGATATAGAGTACCATGGGATGTTTATGATCAGTTCGATCCGGAAGATAAACGTTTGTCTACCCTTGTAAAAGATTATTTGATTTGGGAAAATGGGCAAAAGAAAATGATTGATGGACGTGCCACTGGAAGATTAAATGGAGCTTTGCCGTTGAAGTATGGTGAAGACCCGTCATCAGATGGTACATTCTGCGGAAATGATTTTGTTCTTATTCGATATGCTGATATACTATTGTTGCGAGCTGAGGCTTTAAATGAATTGAATGGTCCAACACAAGAGAGTATAGATTTAATTAATAGAATAAGGATTAGAGCTTTTGGTGATGATAAGCCTGATAAATTGATTAAATTAGACCAGTTTGATAGTAAAGAGTCTTTGAAAGACTATATTCTACAAGAAAGGCTTTTTGAATTTATTTTTGAGGGTGAACGAAGAGAAGATTTAATTAGGCATGGAAAATATATTGAATATGCCCATAAAAGAGGTATTATGAGTGCTCAGCCTTATCATGTGAAATTTCCTCTTCCATCTCATTTAATTGTTGAAGGTAAAGGAAATATTAAACAAAATGAAGGATATTAATTAACATAAAAGAGGCTATATAGATTGATTTTATTAAAGATTGTATAGCCTCTTTTTTTAACCATAATGTCTATGATAAAGATGTGTTTAAAATATAATTTATGCTTATTGTTATTATTAGGTAATTTGTTATGTATGTTGGGTTGTCATTCCAATACTTTTGCGTCAGAACCTGAAAGTCCAGAGGAGCCAGAGCAAGACTATAATTTGGTCTTTGGAGATGAGTCAGGGTTGACTTTGAATAAGCAATGTCAGGAAATTATGAAGAAACTATGGCCTACTTCTCTTGAAGATTATAATTTTAAAAATGTAAAGCATAATACGGATTTAATATTATCTGCATTGCAATTATTAAAAAATGGAGAAGACCTTTTGCTGCCTGAGGGAGTTTTTGATGTTGAAAGTATATTACTACCAAGAACGTTAAATAAGAATCAGATTGTAGGTTCTGGACTAGGGAAAACAATTCTTCGTAGAGGAGGGTTTGCCTGGAATAATAATAACCAAGGTGATTGTCCTTTAAGAACAGAAGTGTTTGTATTAAATAAGTTGAATAATATAGGAATTGCTAATATGACGATAGACGGTACATGTCATCATGTTGCAGTGTGCGGGTATGGAGGATTTGATGATATTGGTAATATAATCGACAGGACGCCACAGTTTCCTACATTTAGTAATAAGGATGGATATCCTTCCTCTAGTGGATCTGTTTTTCAGGTTATTTCTTGTAATAATGTAAAATTAGAAAATGTTGAATTTAAAAATGGTTTTCGATGGTGTATTATGATAGGTAAAGTTATGGGATTTGATATGCATCATTGCATTATTGATACAGGTAATCTTTCTACAGAATTCAAGGGACATAGAGATGTGAATAATGGTGTTATGCATGTACATACATCTCAGGATGGAATCCATTTGGTGAACGTTTGTAATGCTGTTTTAAAAAATAATGATATTCATTCCGAAGATTCAGCAATTGCTATAGAAGCAAATCCGCAATGGGTTGGAGAAGGGCCTATTACTTCTATAAATATTACAATTAGTAATAACTATGTTACTACACAAAGTCCGAAAGATCCTGCTAAATTAATTAATGATGATGATAAAATTTTTGGTACAGGATTATCTAATCAATGGATAGGTCAAAGTGGTGTGGATATATTTTATAATGAATGGTATGATGTGGAGGGTGAAAATTTTGCGGCTATGGAAAATGCTAAAATTCAACAGATAACTATAGCTCAAAATTGTTTTGAAAATGTACGTTATGGTATTAGATGTGGCTTTTTTATAGGTGCAGGAAGTCATCATGCAGAACATCCCAATCATCGGATTTATGATGTTGCAATAATAGATCATTCTTCTCAATATATGGCAGGGCGTAATTCTGATAAATCTGCTGGAATAAAATCAGTAAAAAAGAATACATTTAGTAATAGTTGGAATAGAACCGGAGGATGTGGTATTGCTGTTCGCCATTCAGATGAAGTAGTTATTTCTAATAATGAAATTTCTGATGTTATGGGGGGGATTGGTATTAATATAGAGAATACATCTTTGTTTACTATAATGGATAATATTATTTATAATATTCAGGGAGATGACTTAGGAGGAGACACATATCAAGATTGGTTTGGTGGAGAAGGTATTAGAATTGATAATTATCGCTGGGGGGGACTTGCTTATGATGCTGTAGATTTTAACATTAAAAATAATCGTATCGGAAAGGTTGAGACTTATAAAATTGGAATTTTTAATACAAAAAATGGAATTTGTAAATTAATAGAGAATTATGATTTAGAAAGTGAGAAAACATTAGTAGAAATAGAAAATGGATATAAAGAAGATAATTCGTATGTTGTAACTGAATAGAATATGTTTTATGAAAAAAGGTTTGTATATTTTATTATTATTGGCTGTTTTAATGAGTTGTAGCCATCCGTCAAAGAATGCTTATATATTTTCATATTTTACAAATAATGGAGAAGACGGATTGCACTTAGCTTATAGTGAGGATGGCCTGAAATGGGAAGTACTGAATAATGGGAAATCCTTTTTAAAACCGGAATTGAGTAAGGACAAATTAATGCGTGACCCGTGTATTATTCGTGGCGGAGATAATCGTTTCCATATGGTATGGACAATAAGTTGGACCGAAAGAAGTATAGGCTATGCCTCTTCAACGGATTTAATACATTGGTCTGAGCAACGGATAATTCCAGTGATGGAAAAGGAAGGTAAAGCAAAAAATTGCTGGGCCCCAGAAATAACCTATGATGCTCAAAATAATCTTTACATGATATATTGGGCAAGTACAATTGAAGGCCGATACACAGATAATACAACGAGTGAAGAAGGGTATAATCATAGAATGTATTACGTAACAACTTCAGATTTCAAGACATTCTCAGAAACGAAATTGTTATATGATCCTGGATTTAATATTATAGATGCAAGTATTGTTCCAATAAATGGGAAATTCATAATGTTTTTCAAAAATGAAACATTAGTTCCTCCGCAGAAAAATATTCATATTGCTTGTGCAGATGCTTTGACAGGTCCTTATAAATATGCTTCTGGGCCTATCACCGGAAATTATTGGGCCGAGGGACCTACCTGTCTAATTTCAGGAAACGATTATTTGGTCTATTTTGATAAGTATAAAGAGGGATGTTTCGGAGCTGTTCAATCATCAGATTTGAGAATGTGGACAGATATATCTTCCAAAATAGTTTTACCAAGAGGGATTAGACATGGTAGTATATTGAGTATAACAAAGAATGAACTTAAAGCATTATTTGATAAAATAAAAGAGGAATGAAGAAATTTTGTATCTTTAGCATAATACAATTTATTGCACTTCCTTTATTTGCCCAGCAGGCAGCAGTTACCGGCCCTGATTCTCGTTTGAAACTCGATTTTCAGTTGCAGGATGGAAAGCCTGTCTATTCGGTGACATACGACGGAAAAACCGTCTTGGAGAATTCTCCTCTCGGCTTTGTATCCAATATTGGCGACTTCAGCCGTCAGATGAGCTTTGTCGGGCAGCAGGCAGATAAGGTGGAAAAGACCTATACGCAGGACCGTATCAAGTGTTCTACGGTGAATTATTCTGCCAACAAGCTGACTGTAACCCTTGAAAATGCGGAGAAGAAGAAACTGGACATCGTGTTCCAGTTGAGTAATAACGACATTGCCTTCCGCTACGAGATGCCTCAGTATGGCGAAACTGCCTGCATGGTCATTGAAAAGGAGGCAACCGGCTTTGATTTTCCTTCGTCTACCACCACGTTCCTTTCTCCGCAGAGTGACCCGATGATAGGATGGAAACGCACTAAACCGAGCTACGAGGAGGAATATGTACCTGATGAACCTGTGGCTACCCCTTCCAAATACGGTGAGGGCTATACTTTCCCGGCTCTGTTCCATGTGGGCGACAACTGGGCGCTGGTATCGGAGACAGGTGTGCGCAGCCTGTATTGTGCTTCTCACCTGAGTGATGCTACTAAAGACGGCCTTTACAGCATTGCTTTCCCGAATCCGGGCGAGATGAACGGTCTGGGTTCTTCTACTCCGGGACTGGCCCTTCCGGGTGCTACTCCGTGGCGTACGATTACGGTGGGCAGCGGACTGAAGCCGATAGTGGAGACTACCGTCCCGTTTGATGTGGTGGAACCGCTGTATGAGCCATCACAGGAATACAAGTTCGGCCGTTCTACGTGGAGCTGGATTATGTGGCAGGACCCTAGCATCAACTACGATGACCAGATTCGTTTCATTGACCTGGCCAGTGAAATGGGTTATGAATATACGCTGATTGACGGAGGCTGGGAAAAGAACATCGGCCGCGACCGTATGGAAGAGCTGTTCAAGTATGCTCACCAGAAGAACGTGGATGTATTTGTGTGGTATAACTCCAACGGTTACTGGAACGACGCTCCGCAGGATGCCAAGCAGTGCATGAGCAACTCGGTAGCCCGCAAGAAAGAGATGAAATGGTTGCAGAAGTGCGGTGTGAAGGGACTGAAGGTGGATTTCTTCGGCAGTGACAAGCAGCAGATGATGGGCTTGTATGAAGATATTCTGACCGATGCCAACGAATACGGCCTGATGATAATCTTCCATGGCTGTACGATTCCTCGCGGTTGGGAACGCATGTATCCGAACTATGTGGGCAGTGAGGCGGTACTTGCTTCTGAGAACCTGATATTCAACCAGCACTTCGATGACATGGAGGCTTACAATGCCTGCCTGCATCCGTTTATCCGCAATACCATCGGTTGTATGGAATTTGGCGGTACACTGCTGAACAAGCGTCACAACCGTACGAATGACGGAGGTACCATCCGCAAGACGACGGACGTATTCCAGCTGGCTACGGCAGTGCTGTATCAGAACCCGATTCAGAACTTTGCGCTGGCTCCGAACAACCTGACAGATGCACCGGCGCTGGCCATCGACTTCATGAAGGAGGTACCTACCACCTGGGATGAAACGGTGTTCCTTGACGGTTATCCCGGCAAATACTGTGTACTGGCCCGCCGTCATGGTGACCGCTGGTATGTAGTGGGAGTGAATTCTGATAATAAGCCTTTATTTTTGAAATTGGATTTGAGTCGATTTATATCTCAGGGTCGAGAATATAAATATTATTCTGATACAAAAGAACTTTTAATTCAATTAAAAGTAATAAAAGCGCTTTGTCCTGATAAAGTAGAAGTAACAATTCAATCAAATGGAGGAATGGTAATTGTCTGTAATTTGTGACTATTAATTTAATCTTATTCCATCAATGCAAAAATAGCTATTGGTGGAATAAGTTTTTTATGATTTCGCTTTTATTATAGTAGGTTATAAGTCGTATTATATAGTTATGAGGTTTATTGTATGGAGTAGATGTTTCTGTTAGCTACATTAGTTCTTAAATATTTTAATGATAATTTCTTCTTCTACCTTAATTAAGAATCTCCCTAAATTATATATAACGATTAAGTAAACTTTGTGTGGATATACTTTATTGGATTTCTTCCTAAAATATTGAAAATTTGTGTAGGGAATATGCTTATGTAGAAAAGAGTGTGTGAGTTTATCAGTTTGACTAGTATAAACTATTATCTTCTGATTCATTTTTATTTATAGAAAAAACTTACTTTTTCCTACTTTAGTGCTTTATTACCCTCAGGAAAACCGTAAGTAATTCATAATTAATGGTTGATAAGTAAGAAGAAAGCGTGCTGTTTTTCCTCTTTACAGATATTTTCTGTATCTTCAAGAGCAAAACCGCACGCTATGAATTACGAAACTTATCAAATCATGCTATATGTCCTGTCCTTCTTGGCAGTGATAGTCTTTGTTGCACTTTATTTTGTGAAGGCCGGGTACGGCATGTTTTGTACCCGCTCGTGGGGATGGTCTGTGCCGAACAAAGTAGGTTGGGTACTGATGGAATCTCCTTCATTTGTGGTAATGGGGCTTTGGGCGTGGAAGGCAGGAGTAGAGGCGTATACTCCGCAGGCCGTATTTGTAGGACTGTTCATGCTGCATTACTTTCAGCGTTCGTTTGTTTTTCCGTTACTGATGAAAGGGAAGAGCCGGATGCCGCTGGCTATCATGGCAATGGGGATACTTTTCAATGTAATCAATGCCACCTTGTTGGCTGCCAGCTTTTTCAGTTGTGCATTGCCGGGAAAGTATGAACCGGCCACTTTCTGGACAAATCCTTTATCTTGGGCAGGGCTCGTGATATTTCTCATAGGTATGGCCATCAATCTGCATGCAGACCATGTAATCCGGAATTTACGGAAGCCGGGCGATACGCGTCATTACCTGCCGGAGAAAGGTTTTTATCGCTATGTGACTTCAGCCAATTATTTCGGGGAACTGGTGGAATGGACTGGATTTGCCTTGCTGACGGCTTCGCCTGCGGCCTGGGTGTTTGTGTGGTGGACAGCAGCCAATCTGGTGCCGCGTGCCGATGCCATTTACAAACACTATTGTGAGGAGTTCGGAAAGCAGGCGGTAGGAAACAGAAAAAGGATTATACCTTGTATATATTAGGAAAAGGAGGGAAGATGGATTCACTTTTATTTACTCCGGTTACTTTGGGACCGTTGACACTGCGTAACCGTAGTATTCGTTCGGCCGCATTTGAAAGCATGTGTCCGGGAAATGTGCCTTCACCGCAATTGCTGGATTATCACCGCTCGGTGGCTGCTGGTGGGGTGGGAATGACTACGGTGGCGTATGCAGCCGTGACGCGTAGTGGACTTTCATTCGACCGTCAGTTGTGGATGAGGCCGGAGATTGTGCCGGGACTGCGTGAGCTGACGGATGCGGTACATGCCGAAGGGGCTGCGGCAAGCATTCAACTGGGGCATTGTGGCAATATGTCGCATAAGAGTATTTGTGGATGCCTTCCGGTAGGAGCAAGCAGCGGATTCAATTTGTATTCACCGACTTTTGTGCGCGGATTGCGTGCCGATGAATTGCCGGAAATGGCGAAAGCTTATGGAAGGTCTGTGTGTCTGGCGCGTGAAGCAGGCTTTGATGCGGTGGAAATACATGCCGGCCATGGATACCTAATCAGTCAGTTTCTTTCCCCTTCTACCAATCACCGGAAGGATGAATTTGGTGGGACGTTAGCGAATCGGATGTGTTTCATGGAGATGGTGATGGAGGAAGTGATGAAAGCAGCGGGAAATGATATGGCTGTACTGGTGAAAATGAATATGCGCGACGGTTTTCGGGGAGGTATGGAACTGGACGAGTCCTTACAGGTGGCAAAGAAACTGCAGGAATTGGGAGCGCATGCGCTGGTGTTGAGCGGCGGGTTTGTCAGCAAGGCACCGATGTATGTGATGCGGGGCGAGATGCCTATCCGAACCATGACGTACTACATGACCTGTTGGTGGTTGAAGTATGGGGTACGGCTGGTAGGTAAATACATGATACCCTCTGTGCCTTTCCGTGAGGCTTATTTCCTGGAAGATGCCTTGAAGTTTCGGGAGGCACTGGATATACCGTTGGTGTATGTGGGAGGTCTGGTGTCGCGTCAGAAAATAGAAGAGGTATTGAATCATGGTTTTGAAGCGATACAGATGGGGCGTGCGCTGCTGAATGAGCCCGATTTTGTGAATCGTATGCGGCGGGAAGAGAATGCACGGTGCAATTGTCGTCATAGTAATTATTGCATTGCCCGTATGTACACGTTGGACATGGCTTGTCATCAGCATTTGCAGGAGGAACTGCCGCCTTGTCTGAAGAAAGAAATCGAACGAATTGAAAGCAAGGGATGAGATGGAGCGTAAATTAGCAGTGATTACAGGTGCCGACGGAGGAATGGGAACAGAGATTACCCGTGCGGTGGCGTTGGCTGGTTATCGGGTGATAATGGCCTGCTGTAACAGGGAAAAGGCTGAGGCTAAAAGAGAGTGGCTGGTGAAGGAGACAGGGAATCCGGAGGTGGAGGTCATGTATATTGATTTGGCTTCGTTGGCTTCTGTGGCTGACTTTGCGGAGCGACTTTGTGCCCGTGGGGAGAGGCTGGCATTGCTGATGAACAATGCCGGGACGATGGAAACTGGTCGCAGACTGACGGAGGATGGATTGGAGCGTACGGTGAGTGTGAATTATGTGGGGCCTTATCTGTTGACACGCAGGTTACTTCCACTAATGGGAGAGGGAAGCAGAGTGGTCAACATGGTGTCGTGTACGTATGCAATCGGCAAATTGGATTTTCCGGATTTTTTCTTGCGCGGAAAGAAGGGGAGTTTCTGGCGAATACCGGTTTATAGCAATACGAAATTAGCTTTGACGCTTTTTACGCTTGAATTGGCAGCTCGTGTGAAGGAGAGAGGTATTGTGGTGAATGCGGCTGATCCGGGCATTGTATCGACGGATATTATTACCATGCACATGTGGTTTGACCCTTTAACGGATATTTTCTTCCGGCCGTTTATCCGGACACCTCGTCAAGGGGCAGCTACGGCAATCGGCTTGTTGCTGGATGAAGAGGCAGGCAAGCGTACCGGTACATTGAATGTAAGCGGACGTGCTGTAAAGTTATCCGGGAAGTATCTTCCTCATGTGCAACAGCAGGAGTTGTGGGAGCGTACGGAGGAGATTGTGAAGAAGTGGTTATAAGATGTATAAATGAAAACGGGCCGGCTTATCTGTGTGACAAGTCGGCCCGTAGCGTTAAAGATTATGTATTATACCAAGTGAGCAATCAGTTCTTCACGGTCGCCTGCTAACAGGTCGATAACCGGAACTTCAATCATGGTGTAGCATCCCGGTTGCTGCTTCATAGAAGCACGGGCTACACAAACCAGTACCTGAGCTGTCAGAGCCGGGTTGTTAATCTTCATGTCAAATTCGAAGAGCTGGTTGTGAGTCTTACCTGATACACCTTTGCGAACCAGGTTTACACCGTGACCTACATCGTTCAGGTCGTCTACGCAAGGAACCTGAATAACGTGTGTTTCATCGTTTACAAAATAGGGGTCAGCTTTGATAGCTGCTTCTACTGTCTTGAAGTCTGCACCTTCTTCCAGTTCTACATATACCATACGGCGGTGAATACCTGTTCCTACCGGGATAGTCATAGACAACGCATCTTTTACTCCGGCAATGGCGCGAACGGCTACAGAGTGTCCCATGCTGCGGCCCGGACCGAAGTTAGTGTAAGTGATTCCTTTCGGAGCGATGGCTTCCAGCAACGCACGTACTACAGAGTCGCTTCCCGGATCCCATCCGGCAGAAATGATAGCTACTGCGTTGTGAGCTTTTGCTGTTTCACCCAAAGAACGGCGCAGGCTGGTAATCTGAGTGTGGATGTCGAAGCTGTCTACCGTGTTGATTCCTAATGCAAGGATTTCTTTTGCATATTGTTCTACGCTGCGGGTCGGAGTTGCCAGAATAGCTACATCCACATCTTTCAGTTCGCGAATATCTTTTACTACAGGATAATCGGCCAGTTCTGCAGGTTTGTTTTCTGCTCCATTACGGCGTACGATACCTGCTACTTCAAAATCAGGAGCTGCTTCAAGCGCTTCCAGTGTGAATTTTCCGATGTTTCCGTAACCTACTACGGCTGCTCTAATCTTTTTCATATTTCTTATTTGTTTTAAGTTGTTTCGTTTTAGTTGGCGCAAAAATACAGAATTAGAATCATTCCAAACAAGCAATAAAGCCACGAATTCCAAAAAAATCTGGCTGAACTTACAATTTATAACTTTCTTATCGTTATTTTTGTTCTCCATTTTATAAATTGTTAGAAAAACATGATTGAATATATCAAAGGAGAACTTGTGGATGCTACTCCGGCGTGGGTGGTTGTAGAGTGTAATGGATTAGGATATGGAATTAATGTGTCGCTGAACACTTACTCTGCCGTACAGGGAAAAAAGGAGGTCAAACTCTATATATATGAGGCCATCCGTGAAGATGCGTATGTGTTATACGGATTTGCCACCCGTCAGGAGAGGGAATTGTTTTTGTTGCTTATCAGTGTATCGGGCATTGGCGGAAATACAGCACGTATGATTTTGTCGGCACTTTCTCCTTCGGAATTGTGTAACGTGATTGGCAGTGGAAACGACAAGCTGCTGAAGACCGTGAAGGGAATTGGCTTGAAAACGGCCCAGCGCATCATTGTGGAGCTGAAAGATAAGATTGCAGTGACAGGTATAGAGAGTGCGGCAACCGTCAAATCGGTGGCTGTAGCTGCCAATACGGAAATATATGAAGAGGCAGTGGCTGCATTGACCATGTTGGGATTTGCACAGGCGCCTTCTCAAAAGGTGACCGCACAGATTCTCAAGGAGGAACCGGATGCACCTGTGGAAAAAGTGATCAAACTTGCTTTAAAGCGACTTTGAATATAGAAGTACTCTCTTGTGGGAGTACTTTCTTTTTTATTTAAAATGTCTTATCTGATAAGGGACTATGCTTGTAAAATATGTTAAATGATTAATCTTTACAGGTTACAACTTTCGCCTTGTTTTTGTACTTTTGTTTCCCGAAAAAGGATAAGATGTATCAGTATGAAACTTTATTTTACTTCTGTAGTTCGTTACAAAAATAAGATTCATTTCTTTCATTCATGGGGCGTGTCTGCTCAGATTTAATCTTGATTCTTTCCTTTTTTATTCCTTTTATTTATTCATTATTTTTTTTCTGATTGATTTTATTATGAGCAAAAGAAAAAGGCTCATAGTGCTTTGTTGTGTGGCACTATGTAGCCAGTATTTTTATGCCCAAACTCAATTGGGCATTGAGGATTTATTTCATCTTGCAGATGAAAACAGTCAAAGTATACGGACGTATAAAACAAGTAAAGAAGTGGCTGATGAGGCGTTAAAGGCCGCTAAGGCACAGCGGTTGCCTGATATAAATGTGGCCATTTCTGCCAGTTATTGGGGAAATGGAAAATTGTGGGACCGGGATTTCGGTAATGCCACAAAGATAGAGATGCCTCATTGGGGAAATAATTTTGCTTTGGAGGCTCAGCAGGTGATTTATGCCGGAGGAGCGGTGAGCAGTGGAATCCGGTTGGCGGAACTTGCACAACAGATGGCGGAACTGGACTGGCAGAAAAACCGTCAGGAAATTCGTTTTTTATTAGTGGGGCATTATCTGGACCTTTATAAATTAGATAATCAGACTCAGGTATTACAAAGGAATCTGGAGTTAACAGAACAGGTGATTGATAATATGAGAACACGTCATGAACAGGGAACGGTATTACAGAATGATATTACTCGCTATGAACTTCAGCGAGAGAATCTGAAATTGCAGTTGGCCAAGGTATTGGATGCAAGAAAAATCCTGCATCATCAGTTGGTGACTACTCTGCATTTGCCGGAGAATACGGTATTTGCACCCGATTCGGCCTTGTTGGAAAGAGAAATTCTGACGTTGACAGAGAATGACTGGCAACAAATGGCTGTACAGAATCATATAGGATTGAAGGAGTCGCAAACAGCGGTGCAGGTAAATGAACAGAAGGTAAAACTGGAGCGTTCAGAACGCTTGCCAAAAATATCATTAATGGCTGCAGAACATTTGGATGGTCCGATTACAATCGAAGTACCGGTACTGGATAATAACTTTAACTATTGGTATGTGGGAGTAGGTGTAAAATACAGTCTTTCTTCTCTTTTTAAGAATAGTCGTAAACTGAAGCAGGCTCGTTTGGAGGTCCGGAAGGCCGAGGAGACTCATCAACTAGAACTGGAGCAAGTTGAAAATGCCGTGCAGGCTGGGTACGTGAACTTTTTAACTGCTTTTACTGATTTACATACGCAGGAGAATAGTGTGAAACTGGCAAATGAGAATTATGAGGTGACGAGCAATCGATATGAAAATGAAATGGCATTGTTGACTGATATGTTGGATGCCAGTAATATGAAATTGACTGCTGATCTTGGGCTGGTTAATGCCCGCATCAATGTGATATATAATTATTATAAGATGAAATATATTACTCATACATTATAGAATATAGAAACCGATAAATTTGAAACGTTATGCTGACAAGAAAAACAAAAAAGTTAATTTATAATACATTTATTATTTGTGTGTTATGTATAGGGGTGGTTTATGTTTGTGCTCGTTTTATTCATTTGGGAAATGTGGAGTATACGGACAACGCACAGGTAAAGCAACACATTACTCCGGTCAATACTCGGGTATCCGGATTTATCAAGAAAATTTATTTTGAAGAGTATAAACCGGTTCATAAGGGAGACACCTTGCTGGTTATTGAAGATACTGAGTTTCGTTTACGCCTGGCGCAAGCTGAAGCTGATCTTGCTAACGCTCTTTCGGGGCAGGAAGTAACTACGGCTGGCATTATTACCACTCAGAATAATTTGAGTGTGAATGATGCCAGTATAGAAGAAGAACGGGTACAGATGGAAAATGCAGGTCGTGAGCTGGAACGTTATAAAAGAATGTACGAAAAAAAAGCAGTAACCCGACAACAGTATGATAATATACAGACTGCATATGAAACGGCTAAGGCTCGTTATGAACAAGCTATGCGGGTAAAACGCTCTACATCTTTGGTGAAAAGTGAACAGACACGAAGGCTCGGGCAGAATGAGGCTGCAGTCCGGGTTGCACGAGCTGCTGTAGAGCTTGCTAAATTAAACTTGTCTTATACGGTAATTCTGGCCACTTGTGATGGGGTAACAGGTCATAAGGATATTCATGAGGGACAATTGGTTCAGCCCGGACAAACGATGCTCGACATTGTGGATGGTAGTGATTTGTGGGTTATAGCTAATTATCGGGAGACGCAGCTTCCTCATATTCAGGAAGGGGCTGAAGTGATGCTGACAGCAGATGCAGTACCAGGGGTAACTTATACAGGAATTGTAGAATCAATATCGGATGCGACGGGAGCTGCTTTTTCAATGATTCCACAGGATAATGCTACCGGAAATTTTGTGAAAGTAGAACAGCGTGTTCCGGTGCGTATTAGTTTGAAGAAGAATTCTGTCGATAAACTGAAACGCTTGCGGGCTGGATTTAATGTGGAATGTAAAGTGAAATATTGATTATGGGAGCACCTGCGTTGAACGGTCCTTTTACTATGCCCATGTTCCGGGACTTTGTGCCTCGGAAATGGCAGCCGTGGATTTATGTGTTTTTTGCCTTTACGTTTCAGTTTTCTGGGGGGCTTTATTTGGGCACGTTGAATCAAATGATGGGGGAGACTACGCTTATGCGCGAAGACTTGCTGATGTGCCTGTATGCCAATCTGTCGGGGATGGCTATTTATTTCCCTTTGCTTTTCCGGATGAAGTTTCGTTTCACAAACAAAACTTTATTGATTGCAGCCTCACTTGGGGTATTGCTATGTAATTTGGTTGCTCCTTATATTACTTTTTTACCGCTTCTTTGGGCTGTTTGTTTTGTAGAAGGAATATGTAAGATTCAGGGAACTTTTGAATGCATGTCAAACATTCAACTTTGGATGACTCCTAAGCGAGATTTCACAGTTTTCTTTCCACTTCTTCATATTGTGATTTTAGGCAGCATGCAGCTTTCTGATATTTTGGCTACTTACCTGATGTATTATTATCACTGGAGTTCTATGCATTGGTTCATGGTCGGTGTCATGTTGTTTAATTTGCTGGTACTATATGTATGTACCAGACATTTTCGCATTATTAAGAAATTTCCTTTGTTCGGTATTGATTGGTTAGGAGCTGTTATTTGGGCAGCTTTGTTGTTGGAAATTGCTTATTTCTTTGATTATGGGGATTGGTATGACTGGTGGAACAGTCCGGTCATTCGTTCATTGGCTGTTATTATTGTAATTACGGCAATAGTAGGTATATGGAGGATGTGTACTATACGTCATCCTTTTTTAGAGCCGAAAATGTGGACGTATCGCTACTTGCTATCTGTTTTTATTCTTATAACTTTAGTTGAGGGATTTTTGGCGGCAGAGCGTGTGTTGGAAGAAGTTTTTTATGAAGAAGTGATGCATTATGAAGAAATGGTCAGCGTACAGTTGGACTGGTTTGCCGCAATCGGAGTGCTGATAGGATGTTTGTTTGCCTACTGGTGGATGCATGTGAAGCGTTTCAACTATCTTCGTTTACTGATTGTGGGAATGACAGGTCTTGCACTTTATCTGTCAGGATATTATTTTATGATTTCGTCCGATATTCATGTGTCTCAGCTCTATTGGCTCATTGTGTGTCGTGGGTTTGCCTATGCGGTGTTGAGTGCTACTTTTATGGTGTGTCTGGAAGAAATCATGACTTTCCAACATTTTTTTCAGGCGTTAAGTGTGTTTAATATGTTACACATGGTGATGGGGGGCGTAATAGGTTCTGCTATTTACACGCAGGGGCTATCTTATTATATATTCGATAATCTTTCCCGTTATGGTGGAAGCATCAATCATGTGAGTTTCAGTCGTGCACCTTTTGAATTAGGAAGTTATATGGAAACTTTTATTTCTTATATAATGGAAATAAGTCTTAAGCAGCTATATGGATGGGCGGCTTATGCATGCATTTTTTTATTGTTATTATTTTTACTTTATGATGCTCCTATACGCCGCGATTTGAAACCTATGCCCAGTTGGAAAAGTATTCGTAAAGAGGTTGCGAATTCTTTCATGAAACTTACAGGCAAGGAATCGTAACATTCATTTCTTTATCGTATATTTGCCGATAATAATCGAAAAATTGAAAAGGAAATGACATTTGCGAGCATTGTATGGGATGTGGATCCGGTGCTGGTTCATTTGGGTTCGCTCGAAATCCGTTGGTACGGGCTGATGTGGGGGTTGGGATTTATTCTGGCTTACGAAATGGTCTCCCGTTTGTTTAAGAAGGAAGGGCATCCGGAAAACTGGGCCGACAAACTGTTTGTATATTGTATTGTCAGCAGTGTGATTGGGGCTCGTCTGGGGCACTGCCTGTTCTATGAATGGGATTATTATGGAGCGCATCCGGCAGAAATCCTGAAAATCTGGAAAGGTGGACTGGCCAGTCACGGAGGTGTATTTGCCTTGATACTGGCTTTAATCTGGTATTCCAAGACAGTGACGAAAAAAAGCGTATGGTGGTTGTTCGACCGTATGATACCTGCCGTAGCGGTGGTTTGTATGTGTATCCGTTTCGGTAACTTGATGAACTCTGAGATTTTCGGCTATCCCACGACCTTACCATGGGGATTTGAGTTTGTCCGCTCGCGTGAATGGCAGGAATTATACAATCAGAATGGAGTGGCACAGGCTTGTCATCCTACCCAGATTTATGAAATGCTTTATTGTCTGGTGGCACTGGTCGTATCGTGGTTCATGTATCACAAGCTTCATCTAGGAAAACGAATCGGATTGACTACGGGCGTTTCTTTGCTAATCTTTTTCGGTGCCCGTTTCGGATTGGAATTCATGAAGAATCCGCAGGTAGCTGAAGAAGTAGGCATGACATTGAACATCGGACAATGGTTGAGTGTGCCGTTGATATTGTTAGGTATATATCTGATTGCAACCAGCGGAAAAAGAAAAGAAGCTTTTTAATAAAGATACTTCTCTTGCTTGAAGCAAGTCCTTGTACGAATGTTTCATCTTTGAATAATTATGTTACATGCAACATAATTATTCGAGGATGAAACATTTTTTATATGCCTTTTAGTTGCTGGACCATACATTTGCCATACCGTTTTGAACGGTGTATGAAATAAAATTGGTGTTGAACTTAAATTAATGCGTAAATGAAAAGCGACAAAAGAGCATTATTTTTTACACTCCTGTTTACAATGGTGTGTATGGTATTGCAAGCACAAAGTTTGCAGGTTGAGGGGACTGTGATTTCCAAGTCGGATGGTGAACCCATTATTGGGGCTACTGTACTAGAAAAAGGTACTACAAACGGTACGATTACCGATTTTGATGGTAAATTCTCTTTATCAGTCAAGCAAGGAGCTGAAATTACCATTTCTTATGTAGGTTTTAAATCTCAAACATTAAAAGCTAAAGGAGTTTTGAAGGTTATTCTGGAAGAGGACTCTGAAATGCTGCAGGAAGTTGTGGTGACGGGTTATACCACTCAGCGTAAGGCTGATTTGACTGGATCAGTGGCTGTGGTATCTACAGAATCGCTAAAGACAACTTCTGATACTGATCCCATGCGTGCTTTACAGGGAAAGGTGGCAGGTATGACGATTACAGGAAACGGTTCTCCAAGTGGTACAGCTACGGTACGTATTCGCGGTATCGGTTCTTTTAACTCTTCTCAGGATCCGCTTTATGTAATTGATGGGGTACCTACTAATATGTCTCTTAACTCATTGAATACAAATGATATTGAGAGTATGCAGGTATTGAAAGATGCGGCTTCTGCTTCTATTTACGGTTCGCGGGCTTCAAATGGTGTTATTATCATTACTACGAAGAAAGGTAAGAAAGCAGATAAAGTGAAAGTGGATTTCTCAGCCAACCTGACTGCCCAGTTCTATACTTCACAGTCATTGATGGATGTTTGTAATTCATCAGAATATGCTACTGCAATGGCACAGGCCGCATTAAATGATGGACTGGATCCGGTTTCGTATGCAAGTAACTACGGATTAAATTTGAATGCCGCGTCGGGAACTCCTATTACTGTCTGGAACCCGAGCACTAGCCAGTATGTAAATTATACGGTCAATGGCTTGTATGACGGATATATCAACAGTAAGAAAACCATGCGTTACTCTGATACTGACTGGATGGATGAAATATCAAGAGTAGGTTTCTCTCAGAATTATGATTTTTCTCTTTCACATGCCAATGATAAACATTCTACCATGTTCTCATTGGGATATAAAAAGAATAATGGTATTTTGAAATATACGGATTTTGAAAACATTTCTGCCCGTATGAATTCATCATACAATGTGAATAAATATATTACGGTTGGAGAAAACTTTACGGTAACTTATACCAGTCAGGTAGATTGTGCACCGATGGAAAATGCGTTGAAGATGGCCCCTATTGTACCGGTCTATGAAGAAGACGGAACTACATTCTCTGGTCCGGTCGGAGGTATGAGTGACCGTCAGAATCCTTTGCGTGAACAGTATCAAAATAAAGACAATGCATTGAACTACTGGAGATTGTTCGGAAATGGATATGTAGATATAAAACCTTTCAAGGGCTTTGTTTTCCGTTCTAACTTCGGATTGGATTTCTATAATTCATTTATTAATGCAATGACTCATACCTATCATTCTGATATTGTAAACAATGACATTGCTAAAACCACGTTGTCAAATAAGAATGAAGTGAATTGGACATGGTCAAATACCATCAATTATAATTTTAATGTAGCCAGCAAGCACGATATCAATGTGTTGTTGGGAGCTGAATTGTCCAAGCAAAGTTCTATTGATTTTTCTGCTTATTCAGAAGGCTATGCGTTGGAGGATGTAGATTATATGTGGCCTAATGCTGCTACAGGTGTGATGAAGAATACAGGTGCTAAGGTCGGATATAGACTAGCTTCTTTCTTCGGAAAAGTAGATTACAACTATGATGATTTTATCTTGGCTTCATTTACAATCCGTCGAGATGGTTCTTCTCGCTTTGGTAAAGGTAATCGTTGGGGTACATTCCCGGCAGCTACATTAGGTTTGCGTTTGTCAAAGCTGCTGAAAGCAAATTGGATGGATGATTGGAAAGTCAGATTATCTTGGGGACAGACTGGTAACCAGGCTATTGATAATAATGCACAGTTTGGTTTGTACGTAGTAGATTATGGATTGGATCGGGTGACTTCAACTGCATATGATTTATATCTTCAAGGTTCTGGTACCTTCCCTTCAGGGTATCGTGCTACTCAGCTTGCCAATCCGAATTTGAAATGGGAATCGGCTACACAATATAATATAGGTACAGACTTTGCATTCCTGAACAACAGTTTGTATGGAACTATTGATGGGTATATTAAAGATGTAGATGACATGTTGATTAATCCTGCTTATTTAGGAGCTATCGGTGAAGGTGGTGCGTCTTGGCTGAATGGACCTTCTTTGCGGAACTGGGGTATGGAGTTCAGTTTAGGATATCGGAAGTCGTTGGCTTGTGGCTTAGGCTTGGATATCAATGCTAATGTAGACTTCTTCCGAAATAAAGTGACTTATCTGCCGGCTACCACTACGGGTTCATACGCACATACGTCTAAAGAAAATCTGGTAGAGTCTGGCATGCCTTATGGCTCTTCTGTAGGATATGTGGTAGAAGGTATTTTCCAGAACCAGGCTGAAGTAGATGCTTCCGGACAGGCAAATGCTCGTGTGGGCGGTTTGAAATATGCGGATTTGGATGGAAATGGAATCATAACTTCTGATGATCAAGACTGGATTTATAATCCGGTTCCGGCTTTCTCTTATGGCTTGAATATTGCATTGAACTATAAGAACTTTGATTTGAGTATGTTCTGGCAGGGGGTATACGATCAGGATGTATACAATAACCAAAAGGCACAAACTGATTTCTGGAGTATTACCGATGCAGGTTCTAACAAAGGATCTCGTTTGTTGGGGGCTTGGAACACCAATAACACAGGTTCTACTATACCAGCTCTGACTACCAATAATACGGCCGACGAGGGTAGAGCTTCCAGCTATTATGTAGAAAACGGATCTTATTTGAAATTACGTAATCTTCAGGTGGGATATACGGTTCCTGCTTCTTTCTTATCGAAGTTCAAGATGACCAGTGCCCGAATTTACTTGTCCGGTCAAAATCTGCTGACTATCAAGAGTAAGAGCTTGACTTGTCCTGATCCGGAAAATCCGAACTGGAATTATCCGCTTGCTACTTCTGTTTCATTTGGTTTACAAATTGGTTTTTAATTTTAAAATAATGGATATGATGAAAAAATATATATTTCTGGCAGCTTGTGCATTAGGTTTGTCATTGACAAGTTGTGAAGACTTTTTAGACTATACCCCGACTGCAGTGGTGGATGAAGAACAGGCATTCTCCGAACCGGAGAAAATGGTAAATTCGGCTTATGCCATGTTGGGAGATTGCTGGTACACTTATCCGTTTAACCTGTTCCCTTATGGTGACGTAAGTTCTGATGATTGCCTGAAGGGTGGTTCTGGAACAACAGATACAGGCTATCATGCTTTTGATATTTGGACTACATTGACCGCTACTACTCCGGGTGAAATGGATGAACTTTGGTATCGTTTGTATGCTGCTGTTTCTCGTTGTAATCGTGCGTTGATTTCGTTGGAACGGAATGGAGATAGTTTGGGAGAAGATGTGAAAGAACAGCGTGTTGCCGAAGTGCGTTTCTTGCGTGGACATTTCTATTTTAAACTTCTGACTGTGTTCCGTCAGGTTCCTTGGATTGATGAACAAGTAGTAGAGGATAATTCATATGAACAAGTTAGTAATACAGCGTTGACTTACGAACAATTGTTTCAGAAAGTAATCGATGATTTCAAGGCGGCTTATGATGTGTTACCTGTAAAAGAACCAGGGGAGGACGGCCGGGCTAATAAAATTGCGGCTGCAGCTTATTTGGCTAAATGTTATCTGACTTTGGCATGGGGAGACGGATATGAGGCAACAACCGGTGAAAGTCATATCAATTCTGAATACATGCAGAAAGTAATAACTTATACAGATGATGTGGTAGCTTCTGATTACGGATACCTGGAAGATTATGGCGATATCTTCTTGCCTGCTTATAAAAATAGTAAGGAATCAATTTTTGCAGTTCAGTGTTCTGATTATGAAGATGATAATACGACCTATGGACGTGCTAACTGGTCGAACATGCTGAATGGTTGCTGGCAGATGTGGTCTTGCGGATGGGATTTCCACAAACCTTCTCAGAATTTGGTGAACGCCTTCAAGACCAGGAACGGCCTTCCGATGTTTGATGATTATAATAACGAGATTGATTATCCGATTAATGGACAACCTGACAACCAAAAGTGGGACCCGCGTTTGTTCCATACCGTAGGCATGCCCACTTTCCCTTACAAGTATGAGGCTGAATATACGATGACTACTGCCAATTCACGTACACCGAATACGTATGGATACTATACTTCGTTGAAAGAAGTTCCTCAGCGTTCTGAAGGGGAAACCTATAATGGTTCATGGCAGGCATTCGCAATGAATGATTATGTATTCCGTTATACAGATGTGATGTTGATGCGTGCAGAAGCTTTGATTGAACTGAACAGATTAGATGAGGCTGAGAAGATTGTAAATGACATTCGTGGTCGTGCTGCTTTATCGGTCAACAAACACATTAGTTATGCAAAAGATCAGTGTGAGATAGCCCAGTATCCTGATAATTATTTTACATCTAAGGAAGTGGCACGTAAATGTTTGCGCTGGGAACGTCGTTTGGAAATGGCAATGGAGAATGGACGTTTCTTTGATTTGCGCCGTTGGGGAATTGCGTCGGAAACATTGAATGCTTATTTCCTGACTGAGCAGAATGACGTTTACGAAGGACAGACTTATGGACAATATTATAAGGATGCTCATTTTACTGCGGGTAAGAATGAGTTCTTCCCGATACCTTATAACCAGATGTATTATATTCCTGGGTTGTACACTCAGAATAAAGGATATGAATAATAAGATAGATTTTCCTTTTTCTTCCTTATGTTAACAAGGAAGAAAAAGGAAATAACATAGCGATATATATTAAAAACATAATTTTATGAGAAAGTATGCATATACAATAAAAGCAACCCTGTTGGGACTTTTTTTAGGAATGACATCAGTGGTACAGGCTGATTCTTCATGGACAATTCGGCATTTGGTGAGTGAACAGAATATTGTTTCTTTGGATGTCACCGAAGATTATTTACTTCTTCCCATACAAGATGATGCACCGGAAGGTAAAATTTGTATTGTAAAAGATAATGAACAGAAGGGTACTCTTATGAATGTCCGTTTGGCTCGCGAGAGAGTGGATTCATACGTCCCATTTGCTTTGTCGGCTTATAAAGGGCAGCATATTTCAATAGAAATACAAGGGGTTCCTGAAACGGCTCTTTGCTGGAAAGAATTGAAACTGTCGGGCTCATTTGATATGGCGAACAAAGAAAGCTTTCGTCCCGTTTATCATCATACTCCGGCATACGGGTGGATGAACGATCCGAACGGAATGTTTTATAAAGATGGATTATATCATTTGTATTTCCAGTATAATCCGTATGGGTCTGTTTGGGGAAATATGCATTGGGGACATTCTACCAGTACCGATTTGATGCATTGGAAGTTTGAAGGGTGTGCCATCGTACCGGATGCATGGGGGGCCATTTTTAGTGGTTCTTGTGTGGTAGACCATGAAAATACGGCAGGCTTTGGTAAAGAAGCTGTGGTGGCATTCTATACTTCTGCTAAATCTACTCCATGGGGAGATATACAGATGCAGAGCATGGCCTATAGTCTGGATAACGGAAAAACTTTTACGAAATATGAAGGAAATCCTATTCTGACTTCTTCTGAAAAGGATTTTCGTGACCCCAAGGTATTTTGGTATGCACCGGGAAAGCACTGGGTTATGATTCTTGCAGTAGGTCAGCACATGGAAATCTATTCTTCTGTTAACTTGAAGGAATGGAAGAAAGAAAGTGAATTTGGTGCTATGCAGGGAGCTCATGGTGGCGTATGGGAATGTCCGGATTTGGTGGAAATTCCTGTAGAGGGCACTCGCGAGAAAAAATGGGTACTAATATGCAACCTGAATCCTGGAGGTCCTTTTGGAGGTAGTGCCGCTCAGTATTTCGTAGGTTCATTTGATGGTAAGAAGTTTGTGAACGAATCGCCTACTCAGACAAAGTGGATGGATTGGGGAAAGGATAACTACGCTACTGTAACATGGAACAATGCGCCTGATGGACGTTGCATTGCATTAGGATGGATGAGTAACTGGCAGTATGCCAATAATGTTCCTACCCGTCAGTATCGTAGTGCCAATACTCTTGCTCGTGATTTAACGCTTTATCGCGAGGGACAGGAGTTGTATTTAAAAAGTACTCCTTCAGTGGAAGTGAAAAAAGCACGTGGAAAGAAAGTTTCAATACCTTCATTTAAGGTTTCCGAGAAGCATGAAATAGTAAATTTGTTCGAAGAAAAGCAAGGAGCCTATGAAGTAGAAATAGTCATTCAGAATGCAGGCGCATCAAAGATTGATTTTTGCCTGTTGAATGATAAAGGAGAGAAAGTCTCTATGTATTATGACTTGAATCGTAAACAATTTGTGATGGATCGTAGTGAGAGCGGAACAGTTGATTTTAGCAAGGACTTCCCTGCGGTTACGGTCGCTCCGGTGAATGTTGACAAAGAGTTGACTTTACGTTTGTTTGTCGATCGGTCAAGTATTGAAGCTTTTGGTGAGGATGGAAAATTTGTGATGACAAATTTGGTCTTCCCTTCACAGCCTTATGTGAAAATGTGCTTTGAAGCGGATAAGAACGGGTATGCTGTGAAAGCATTGAATGTGTATAAATTGCAGTAACCGACTTCCTCACTAGTAAAAATGTTGCGTCCTGTAGTAATATTGTTGCATGAAACAATATTGTCATAGGATGCAACATTCGTTATGGCCTTGTAGCTGGCAATCACTTACTTTTGCGGTGAACAAATAAAAAATTTCATGCTAACATACTAATTTTAATAATGCTATGAAGGCCGAAAAAAAACAGTTTTCAAATCGTATGGGAGCTGCGGTATTGCTGCTCGCCTTGGCTTGTGTAAATGGATATGCACAAGAAAACAAATCATCAAATGACGGTAGTTCTAAAGAAGAAGGTAACCGTAATGTCATGTTGAATGCTGCCAGCGCAAACGGACCTCGTGAAATTCAGATTGGTCTTCCTTCTGCGGATGTGAATGTGCTTGAAAATGGAATTCCGGTAACGTATGCTACGAATCCGCACAGTGTAAACTCTTTGTGGCGTGCAGATGCCAGCTTGAACCATGTAGGATTGTTGAAAATTTCAGAAACTGCCATTACAACCGGTAATATCGGATATGCAGTCAATTCTTTCACTCAGCTTGGTGAAAAAGGTTTTCATGGAACATTGAATTATAAGTCGAATCATTTCGGTATGCAGGAGTTCTCTCTGAATCTGAATGGAGAAATTGCTAACGATTGGTTCTATAGTGGAAGCATCTATCAGGATTTTGACCCGGGAACATTCAAAATCAAATCTACTCCTTTCCAGGATCGTACACAGATTTATAAGTTTGCCTTGACAAAACGCTATAACAATAACCGGGGTGAGTTTACGGCTATGTATCATTACAGCAACAGTCATCCGGTATATATGTATGCCACTCAGTCGGCTCCGTTTATTTACGTAGGCGATGGTAGCGTAAGAGAGTTGGGGGCTTTTGCTTTGGGTACGACTTCTTATCTTCCGGTTGACAATGAAATGGTATATCGCGACATGCGTACGGGAGAGTTGAAGAAAACAAGCTTGTATGATGCCGTACAGAATAAGGGTAGTGAGTTTACCTTGATGAATAATTACAACTGGGATAACGGTTTGTCTTGGAAAGTAATCATGAAATACGACCATGCGACCGGTTCTTGTGTGTACCAGACTCCGATGGAACTTTCACAGCGTGCAAACAGTGCTATTAATTATCAATATGAAGCAGAAGACGGTAGCATGAGAGCATACGATGGCGAATATGTACAGAGCCGTATGTCTTGCTTGAACCGTGGTTTCATTGATGAAGTAATGTTTACTACTGAGTTGTCTCGTAAATTGTCTAACGGTACATGGCGTTTGGGATTGAACGAATGGTACTATGATATTGATTATGCATCAAATACTACGATGTATGACCAGTCTGTGCCGACTGACGGAAGCTATCCGGTCCGCCTTTATAATCCTGATTATAATGTAGCAGGAAGTGGACGTACCTATGGAGGAAATGGATATTACTATGACTTCAACAAGAATGCATCAGAATATTATAAAGGTCATGAAAACAAATTGGCTGTATATTTCACTCACGACTGGGATGTAACCGACAAATTTAACCTTTACTACGGTGCTCGTCTGGAATACCAGGCTCTTCGTGGAAACAATGCAGCGGTTAAAGATGCGGATGGCAATTTTGTAGGACGTTTTGCTGATTATTATCTGGGAGCTACTGCACCTAATGGAACAAAGATTGAACCGACTCCGATGGAGTATGACTGGTTTAATTACGCACTGAGTGCAGCCGCTACTTATAAGTTGACCAAACAGTTCGGATTTACTGGAGACTTTACTTACATTACCCAGCATCCGAGAATTGAGAACTTTGCTCCGGCTGTATTGCCGAATACCGATAAGATTTCAGTACCTCTGGGACGTGCCGGAATCTATTATAACAACGAATGGTTGAGCTTGACTTCATTGTTTTCTTATATCTCAAAGACCAACAACAACTCTACATTGAACTTGCAGCATAGCGTAAATGGAGTAAACGAAATCTTGGCTGCTCCGTTGAACTATGACATCAAGACATTGGGTTGGACAACCGACGTGGTAGCTCGTCCGTTTAAAGGTTTTGATTTGCACTTCCTCTTCACTTACCAGAAGCCGACTTACAAGAAATATGAAACTTCTGTGAAGTTCTCAGACGGTTATGTAGGTCAGATCAATGCCACTGGTAACATCGTAGCAGAAATCCCGCAGGTAATCGTGGAAATCGACCCGAGCTATATGATTACAAAAGATTTGAAAATCTGGACCAGCTTCCGTTACTTTAGCAAGACATACGCTAATATCAATGATGCCTATTATTTCAATGGCCGTTGGGAAACCTTCGGTGGTTTGAACTGGCAGGTAAACAAGAAGCTGTCATTAGGCTGTTCAGTTGTTAACTTCCTGAACCAGACTGGTGCAAAGGGAAGTATCGCAGGTGCAGAACTCGTAACGAAGGAAGAAGCTGGAAAATATGCCAATACAGTAATGGCAGGAAGCTACATCCGTCCGTTCACAGTAGAATTCTCTGCACAGCTTAAATTCTGACATTCATTTTTCTATTCCGATAAATTCCCGGCACAACGAATCAATGGGTTGTGCCGGTTATAAAAAGTTTTCAATAGGTATTTTTAAAAGAATAATTTGTATTTTTAATCCCATAAAACAACGTATCATGAAAAAGAATTTTGTTAACCTCGCATTAGGAGCGTTTTTCTTGACTGGTATGTGGGCATGCCAATCACAAAAAAATAACTTAGTATTTGAGCATCAGGGAGACACTTTGACTGTCGTACACATAAAGAATCCTTCTAAATATCTTTTGCTTCCTATCCAGGAATCATCTAATGAGGGAAAGGTGAAATTAGTAACCGGAAGTCCGGCTGATATGCCGATGGATGTACGTCTGGCAGTAGACAGCGTAGAGTATTACGTACCGTTTGAATTGCCTCAAGGAGCTAAGGAAGCCACTGTTACCATTGGAAAGGTGGCTGCAAACGCTGTATGCTGGGAGCATATTCAGTTGTCGGATACTTTTAATACGGCAAATACGGACTATTATCGTCCGGTATATCACCACACACCGCTTTATGGCTGGATGAACGATGCTAACGGACTGGTATATAAAGATGGAGAGTATCATTTGTATTTTCAGTATAATCCTTACGGTTCCAAGTGGGGAAATATGCACTGGGGACATTCAGTTAGTAAGGACTTGATTCATTGGGACCATTTGAATCCTGCTATCGCACGTGACACATTGGGTCACATTTTCTCAGGAAGTACAGTGGTAGACAAGAACAATAGCGCAGGCTACGGAAAAGATGCCATTATCGCTTTCTACACATCTGCCAGCGATGAACACGGACAGATTCAGTGTATGGCTTATAGCAAAGACAATGGACGTACTTATACAAAATACGAGAAAAATCCGATTTTGACTCCGTTTGACGGACTGAAAGATTTCCGTGATCCGAAAGTGTTCTGGTATGAACCAGCTCAGAAATGGTATATGATTGTTTCTGCGGACAAGGAAATGCGTTTCTACTCTTCTTCTAACTTGAAGGACTGGGAATATCAGAGCGGATTTGGTAAAGGTTATGGTGTACAGCCTAATCAGTTTGAATGTCCTGACTTTATCCAGTTGCCGGTTGATGGTGACAAGAACAATATGAAATGGGTGATGATTGTAAATATCAACCCGGGTTGTATGTTCGGTGGTAGTGCTACAGAATATTTCGTAGGTGATTTTGATGGAAAAGAATTCAAGTGTGACACGAAACCGGAAGTAACTAAATGGTTGGATTTTGGTAAGGACCACTATGCTACTGTTTGTTTCTCAAATACTGGAGACCGTGTGGTTGCAGTGCCTTGGATGAGCAACTGGCAATATGCAAATGTTACTCCTATCCGTCAGTATCGTGGAGCAAATGCCTTGCCGCGTGAACTGTCATTGTATACAAAAGATGGACAGATTTACATGGCAGCCAATGCAGTAAAGGAAACTGCAGGCTTGCGTAAAGAAACACGTACCATTGACAATCAGACTGTGAAAGGTGAAAGCAAGATTGACGAAATCTTCCCGCAGAATGAGGGTGCTTTTGAAATTGAAATGGATGTAACTCCGGGTGCATCTGCTGTGGCTGGAATGGAACTGTTGAATGACAAGGGTGAAAAGACCAAGATTTACCTGGATATGAAAGCCGGTAAACTGGTGATGGATCGTACAGAAAGTGGGTTGGTTGCCTTTGGTGAAAAAGCAGAACCTCATGCCATCGAAAATCATGACCGTCGTAAAACGACTTCTATCAACTATAAGAATGATTTTGCATTAGGCACATGGGCTCCTCTTTCATTGTGTGAAGGAAAAACTTATCATTTGCAGATTTTTGTAGACAAGTGCTCTGTAGAAATCTTTGCTAATGGAGGTCGTATTGCCATGACCAACTTAGTATTCCCTACCAAACCTTATAACTCTATTCGTCTTTACAGTGAAGGTGGTGATTATAAGGTAGAGAATATGAAGATACATAAATTGGGGTTGTAATTTATTAAAAAACCAGACAGACCATGAAAAACTTTTTTATTACGGCTTTAGGCTTGTTTTGGGGTTTTCAGTGCGCGGAGGCAGCGGAAGAAAAGGTTATCCGGATTTCAACGGATAATACAGACCTGGTGCTTCAGGTAGCTGAAAACGGACGTCTCTATCAGACTTACTTGGGCGAAAAACTGTTGCATGAATCGGATTTGAAGAAACTGGACTGGCAGATACATCCTGCATCAGATGCCAGTGTCTCTCCACGCGGATGGGAAGTCTGTTCAGGTTCAGGTAACGAGGATTTTTTTGAACCGGCTTTGGGAGTGACTCATGCCGACGGTAATGCTTCTACCTGGCTTTATTACGTGTCTTCTTCTACAAAAGCTGTGGAAGGAGGAACACAGACAGATATTCATTTGCGTGATGACAAATATCCGGTGAATGTAACCTTGCATTACGTGGCTTACGAAAAGGAGGACGTAATCAAGACTTGGAGTGAAATCTCACACCAGGAGAAAAAGCCTGTACAGTTATTCCGTTATGCTTCTACGATGTTGTATTTCAATCGTCCGGCTTACTATTTGACTGAATTCAGTGGCGACTGGGCGAAGGAAGTGCAGATGAGTACACAGAAGCTGGAGTTCGGTAAGAAAGTGGTAGATACCAAGCTGGGAAGTCGTGCTGCCATGCATGCACAACCTTTTTTCATGGTCGGTCTGGATACTCCTGCTGCAGAAAATCAGGGGGAAGTCCTGATGGGTACATTGGGATGGACAGGTAACTTCAGCTTTACTTTCGAAGTGGACAATGTGGGTAATCTGCGTGTGATTCCTGCTATTAATCCTTATGCTTCGGTGTATGAGCTTCAGAAGGGCGAAGTGTTCACTACTCCTGAATTTATTTTCACTTTGAGTAATAAGGGTACGGGCGAAGGTAGCCGCCGCTTTCAGAACTGGGCACGGAATTATCAGTTGAAAGATGGAAAAGGTTCTCGTCTGACGTTGTTGAATAACTGGGAGAATACTGGATTCGACTTTAATCAGAATATTCTTGTCGATCTGATTAAGGAAACGAAAGAACTCGGTGTAGACATGTTCTTGCTGGATGACGGATGGTTTGGCAACAAATACAAACGCAGCAGCGATACAGCTGGACTGGGCGACTGGGATGTAACGGCCGACAAACTTCCTGATGGAATCAATGCGCTGGTTCAGGCGGCTGAAAAAGAAGGAGTGAAGTTCGGTCTCTGGATTGAACCGGAAATGGTGAATCCGAAAAGTGAATTGTTTGAAAAGCATCCTGACTGGGCAATCCATTACCCGAACCGTGAAACCTATTACTATCGTAACCAGCTGGTACTCGATTTGAGTAACCCGAAGGTGCAGGATTATGTGTATGGCATTGTGGATAAGTTGTTGAAGGAAAATCCGGGTATCGCTTATTTCAAATGGGATTGCAACAGCCCGATTACCAATATCTATTCTTCTTATCTGAAAGGTGCACAGGGGCGCTTGTATATAGATCATGTACGTGGCGTGTACAATGTCATGAAACGAGTAAAAGAGAACTATCCGGATGTACCGATGATGCTTTGCTCTGGTGGTGGCGCACGTTGTGACTATGAAGCCTTGAAATATTTCACGGAATTCTGGTGCAGTGACAACACGGATCCGGTGGAAAGAGCTTATATCCAGTGGGGCTTTTCTCAGTTCTTCCCGGCCAAGGCCATGTGTGCACACGTGACAAGCTGGAATAAGAATACTTCTATCAAGTTCCGTACCGACATGGCATCCATGTGTAAGCTGGGATTTGATATCGGCTTGAAAGAAATGGCTGCAGAAGAATTGGAATATTGCCAGCTTGCGGTAGCCAACTGGAAACGTTTGCAGCCGGTGATTCTGGATGGGGTACAGTACCGTCTGGTATCTCCGTATGAATCTAACCACATGGCAGTGAACTATGTTAGTCAGGATGCTTCAAAGGGCGTGATATTCGCTTACGATATCTATCCTCGCTTCCAGGAAAAGCTGATTCCGTTGAAGGTAAAAGGACTGGATCCGAACAAAATGTATCGTGTGAAAGAAATCAACCTGATGCCGGGAACAGAATCTACGCTGGAGGCCGATGGAGAATTATTCTCTGGTGATTATCTGATGAAAGTCGGATTGGATGTCTTTGGATTCCGTCCTACTCAGAGCCATGTGATAGAACTTACTGCTGAATAAGAAAGACGATTCTCAACAAGAGATGAAGCTGAATTTGAACAGATTAAAAACAAGTAAAAATGACAAATACTCAATTGAAATATGCCAAGCTGTTTCCCGTGATGCTTTGCTTCTTTGCTATGGGATTCGTAGATTTGGTGGGAATTGCTTCAAACTATGTGAAAGAAGATTTAGGTCTGACAGACTCTGAAGCAAATATTTTCCCTTCTTTGGTATTCTTTTGGTTTTTGATATTCTCAGTGCCGACTGGAATACTGATGAACCGGATTGGAAGAAAAAAAACTGTATTGCTGAGCTTGGGAGTGACTTTCTTCTCTTTACTACTTCCTATGTTTGGCGACAGCTATGGATTGATGCTTTGCTCGTTCTCTTTATTGGGAATAGGTAATGCTTTGATGCAGACTTCACTCAATCCATTATTGAGCAATATTATCTCGGGCGACCGTCTGGCCAGTACGCTGACTTTCGGACAGTTCGTGAAAGCTATTGCTTCTTTCCTTGCTCCTTATCTGGCCATGTGGGGAGCTTTGCAGGCTATTCCGACTTTTGGTTTGGGATGGAGAGTGTTGTTCCCTATTTATATGATTGTAGCTGTATTTGCAATTTTGTTGCTTTCGGCTACTCCTATTACAGAAGAACAGCCGGACAAGGCATCAGGATTTGCCGATTGCCTGAAACTGTTAGGAAAACCTTTTATTCTGCTGTCTTTCCTTGGTATCATGTGCCATGTGGGAATCGATGTGGGTACGAACACTACTGCTCCTAAAATTCTGATGGAACGTATTGGAATGACATTGACAGAAGCTGGGTTTGCCACTAGTCTGTATTTTATATTCCGTACATTGGGATGTTTTTCCGGTGCATTTATCTTACGGGCCGTATCATCTAAAGTCTTTTTCCTGATAAGTGCGATTTGCATGATGCTGGCTATGATCGGACTTTTTGCTTTCGACTCTCAGATGGTTATTTATATTTGTATCGCATTGATAGGTTTTGGAAATTCTAACGTATTCTCTATCATCTTCTCTCAGGCTCTTCTGGCTATGCCCGAGAAGAAAAATGAAGTCTCAGGACTGATGATTATGGGATTGTTTGGTGGTACCGTATTTCCTCTTTTGATGGGAGTTGCCAGCGATGCAATCGGACAGAATGGAGCCGTAGCTGTGATGACGGTAGGTGTGATTTATTTGCTTTTTTATACATTGAAAATTAAACATTAAAACTATGGAAAATACAATTGTTGTAGGTATAGGTGAAGCACTATGGGATGTGCTGCCTGAAGGAAAGAAAATAGGTGGAGCTCCGGCTAATTTTGCATATCATGTGTCCCAGTTTGGTTTGGATGGTCGTGCGGTTAGTGCTGTAGGAGATGACAAGTTAGGAGCAGAAATTTTGGAAAACTTCTATGAGAAGAATCTGCATAGCATGATTGAAAAAGTACCGTATCCTACAGGTACGGTTCAGGTAGAACTGGATGCAGAAGGAGTTCCTTGTTACGATATAAAGGAAGGTGTGGCATGGGATAATATTCCTTACACTCCGGCTTTGGAAGGATTGGCTAAACAGACTACAGCGGTTTGCTTTGGTTCTTTGGCACAGCGAAGCGTGGTTTCCAGAGAAACAATCAACAAGTTCTTGGATGCCATGCCGGAAGATACATTGAAAGTGTTTGACATTAATCTTCGTCAGGGTTTTTATACGAAAGAAGTGCTTTGCAATTCTTTCCAGAAATGTAATGTGCTGAAGATAAATGATGAAGAGCTGGTTACAGTGAGCCGTATGTTCGGTTACCCGGGTATTGACCTGCAGGATAAATGCTGGATTCTGCTTGCCAAGTATAACCTGAAAATGTTGATTCTGACTTGTGGAGTGAACGGAAGCTATGTCTTTACTCCAGGAAATGTGTCATTTGTAGAAACTCCAAAAGTAAATGTAGCCGATACAGTAGGCGCAGGTGATTCATTCACTGCTACTTTTGTGGCTTCTATTTTGAAAGGAAAGACCGTACGCGAAGCGCATGAACTGGCAGTAGAGGCTTCGGCATTTGTATGTACCCAGAATGGGGCTATGCCGGAATTCCCTCTGTATTTGAAGGAAAAAATTTAAGCTATATAGTTTATCTTGTGAAAAATCTCCGGAAGTATGTTTCTGTACTTCCGGAGATTTTTTTGTCTGATAAGATTTGGAAAGTCTGCTGAAGATAATGTTGCTTCGGCTTTGTCTGTTTTATGTTTTCCGCGTGAAAACCATACGTTTCCCGAAGCGAAAACGTAGGTTTCTCACACGGAAAACGTATGGTTCCGCTTCGGGAGACATAAAAAGAGTAGAGCCGTTGAACGAAAAATTGTGGGTCGGTTTCGTGATTTTTGTATCTGTCAGACTGTATAAATCGCTGCGATTTTCATACATTTGCAGAAATAGATATAAAATTATGAAACATTTAGTCTGTGGTTGGATAGGGGTAATTTGCTTGCTGTTTTTGTCAGTAGCCTGTTCCCGGAAGGAGATGGACTATACTATAGCCGTGTCACAGTGTAGCGAGGATGATTGGCGTGCCCAGATGAATAAAGAAATTCTTCGGGAAGGTTTGTTCTACCCGGGGGTAAATATTGAAGTTTATCAGGCTCATGATGATAATACCCATCAGATTAAGGATATAGAATCTTTGATTGAAAGAAAAGTCGATTTGCTGATTGTGGCTCCGAATGAAGCTGAAGCTATTACTCCGGTGATTGAGAAGGCATACGATGCCGGAATTCCTGTCATCCTGATTGATCGGAAAATCAATTCTAAAAAATATACAGCCTATGTGGGTGCCGATAACTACGAAATTGGTCGTAGGGCGGGGGAGTATATTGCAGACCGTTTAAAAGGAAAGGGACGAGTGATAGAAATTACCGGGCTAAGAGGTTCAACTCCGGCAGTAGAACGTCATCGAGGAATGATGGAAGCTTTGAAAGCTACTCCGGGAGTGCAAGTGGTGGCTTCTGCTGAAGCCGGGTGGTTCCGGCAGAAAGCTGGGGAGGTTATGGATACGTTACTGGATGCTCATCCACAAGTAGACCTTGTTTTTGCACAGAATGACCGGATGGCTATCGGGGCGTATGAGAAGGCACGTCAGAAGAATCGTGCCGGACAGATTGCTTTTGTAGGAGTTGATGCGGTAGCTGCTGGAGTAGAAAGTGTGGCGGAAGGCAAACTGGATGCCACCTTCATTTATCCCACAGGCGGAGATAAGGTGATTCAAGTGGCCATGGCTATATTACAAGGTGAACCTTATCAGAGAGAGAATATTCTTTCTACGGCATTGGTGAACCGTGCCAATGCCCGTGTGATGCAGATGCAGATGAAGCATATTCTGACGCTGGACCAAAAAATTGAGCTTTTAAATCATCAGCTGGATGATTATTTTCTTCGTTACTCCGCACAAAAAATGTTCTTATATGCTTGTGTGGTGATATTGGTGTTGGTTGGATTCTTGTTCTTTTTTCTGGTGCGTGCCTTTTGGGTAAAGAACCGGATGAATACGGAATTGTCCAGTCAGAAGCAACAATTAGAGCAGCAGCGTGACCAGTTGCAGGAACAACGTGATCAGCTGATTGTATTGTCTCGTCAGTTGGAGGAGGCTACACATGCCAAGCTGGCCTTCTTTACCAGCGTGTCGCATGATTTCCGTACGCCGTTGACCTTGATTGCAGACCCAATCAATCAGTTGCTTGAAGAAAAGCATTTGGGTGAGAGAGAGAAGAATATGCTGGAGATAGTGCGGAAGAATGTGGCCGTTTTATTGAGGTTGATCACTCAGATTCTGGATTTCCAAAAATATGAACATGGTAAACTGGCTTTGCGGCTTTCTGAGTTTAATGCGCTGGAATGTATAAAGGATTGGACAGAGGCATTTCATACCTTGGCATTCCGGAAGCATATTCAATTTGCGGTGAAGGCGGAAGGAGATGCGGCGCAGTATGTGATGGTGGCCGATGCGGAAAAAATAGAACGCATTACCTACAATTTATTGTCCAATGCCTTTAAGTTTACTCCGGAAAAAGGTGAGATAAAAGTTGCGCTTTCACGGATAGAGAAAGATAATCAACCGTATTTATGTATGGAAGTCAGTGATACGGGTATTGGTATGTCGGAAGAACATGTACATCATGTGTTTGAACGTTTTTATCAAATAGATGTGCAGCATACAGGCTCAGGCCTGGGATTGGCTCTGGTAGAGGCTTTTGTGCAGTTGCATAAGGGTACGGTACAGGTGGAAAGTGAAAAAGGAAAAGGTACATGTTTCCGGGTTGTACTTCCGATGAAGCAGGAAGGCGAAGTGAAGGAGGTTATAGAGAAAAATGAATCCTTGAAAAACTTGCAGGAAGGGGCTGTGCTGGATGCCGGACAGGAGACTTTGCATCAGTGGGTTGAAAACGTGGAGGTGGACGGAACAGCAGACAAAGAAGTGGTGCTGGTTATTGATGACAATCAGGATGTGCGTGATTACGTGAAGATGTTGCTGCAAGATAAATATACTGTAATTGAGGCAGTTAACGGGCAGGAAGGCATAAGACAAGCTATGAAATATGTGCCGGATGTAGTGGTATGTGATGTCATGATGCCTGTTATGGACGGTATAGAATGTTGTAAGCGGCTGAAAAGCGAGTTGCAGACGTCTCACATTCCGGTATTGATGCTGACGGCATACGCTATGGATGAACAGCGGATTCAGGGATATGATTCGGGTGCAGACTCGTATCTGACGAAGCCTTTCAATGCCAAACTCCTGCTGGCGCGAATTCGCAACCTGATAGACAATCGGAAGCGGTTGAAGTCGTTCACAGAAGATGCCACAGCTGTAGGCGGAAAACAGCAGCTAGGCGAAGTGGACAAGGGATTTGTGGAAAAACTGAAATCCTTGATAGAAGAAAAGATGGGTAATTCAGATTTGAGTGTAGAAGACTTGGGTGCTGAATTGGGATTGGGGCGTGTGCAGTTATATCGTAAAACAAAATCCTTGACCGGATATGCTCCGAATGAATTGTTGCGTATTGCCCGGTTGAAAAAGGCTGCCTCTTTGCTGGCATCTTCTGAAAAGACGGTGGCCGAAATTACATACGAAGTGGGATTCAGTTCCCCGTCTTACTTCACCCGGTGTTATAAAGACTATTTTGGAGAAAGCCCCAGCGAATTCCTGAAAAGACGGGATGGGAAGAATTGAGAAGGAAAAGATTCTTTCTAAAAGAAATAATTGTATATTTGGGCACTTTTTTGAATAGCTGGTTATGAAACGTATTTTGATATTGATATTCGTGTTATGTGTATATGGTGCTGCTGGGCGTGCGCAAGATTTGAAAACGCTTTTTGTAGCATTGCCAGATTCATTGTCTCCGCTTTTGACAGAGGTTAATCGGGCTGATTTTGGGGATTTTCTGGAAAGCGGGATGAAGGCTGAGGTGAAGAACCGTTTTGGAAATATGTCGGAAATGACTAAATTGACCTCAGATTATTTATTCCTGAAAACGACTTCTGCGAGTACTTTGGAACTGAAATTACTTCCGTTAAATGACTCCGTGAAAGTGATTTGTGCAGTTTCTACTTATTCGGCTCCAGCGGCTGACAGCCATATTGCTTTTTATGATATGAAGTGGCATGAATTGCCGATTTCTGATTTTTTACAGCTTCCGCAGGAGGATGAGTTTTATTTGAAACCGGCTTCGGCAGAACAGGCTGATTCTTTGAAAAATCTGCGTGCTTATGCAGATATGTATTTATGGAAGGCTGAGCTGTCGGTTGATAAACCTATATTGAGTTTTACTTATACTACCCCAGACTATTTGGATAAGGAAACCGCAAAAAATTTAAAACCGTATCTGAAATCCCACCCTGTTTGTCTGGAGTGGAAAGAGGGAAAATTTGTATCTCAGGAAAATTTGAATACCTCGTTAAAGTAATTCTATTTAATTCTTTGTATTGCTGAAGGTTATGTTGTATAACATCTATTCTGCTCTTTGCGTATAAAAATACATAAAAAATCGTTAACCGCTCGGACGGATATACCGAATTTTTTTTATCTTTGGAACGCTGTTTGTAAAACGACAAGCATATCTGCGTAATTATGAAGGCAGGAATGCATTCTAAAAATGATTTGTTTTAAACCAGTAATGGTATTCTGAATAAGGGTCGGGCTGGAAAAATAGAAAATAACGAAGTCCATCCGACGGATACTAGCTGAAAAATATAAGGTATAATGATTTTAAAGTGTATTAGAACAGTAGCAATGGCGGCTCTGGCCATGGTCAGCATCAATGTTTCAGGACAGGATCTTCTGGCTCGTCAGGCGCCGATTGACAGAAAATTAAAAGCTGTGGATTCATTAGCCCTGATTCGCCAGATCAAAGCAGAACAGGCAGTATATCCCGCTTACAGTCTTTATCCAAACTGGAACAATGATCGCGTTCATGCTTACGGCGGTAATGTACAGGTTCCAGATAGTTTCCGAATCGATTTGACAGGCTTTTGCATGCCGACCACTCATACAGTCATCACTTCTAAATGCGGTCCGCGCTGGCGGCGTATGCATAACGGATTGGATATAAAGGTTTATATTGGTGATACTATCCGTGCTGCTTTCGACGGGCGTGTGCGCATGGTGAAATATGAACGTAGAGGGTACGGAAAATATGTAGTAATCCGTCATGACAATGGATTGGAAACTATTTACGGACACTTGTCTAAACAGATTGTGGCAGAAGATGAGTATGTAAAGGCGGGTGATCCGATTGGCTTGGGAGGAAATACCGGGCGTTCTACTGGTTCTCACCTTCATTTTGAAACTCGTTTCTTGGGCGAAGTGATAAATCCGGAATTTATGTTTGATTTTCCGAATCAAGATATTGTGTCAGACAGCTATTTGTTTGTACGTGGTGCCAACCGTTATGCATATCAGCGTACCCGTGCATTGGCAGCTGTTAAATCAGGAAAATCCGGAGCAGCTGAAGCTGAAAAATCGGCTATCCGTTATCATAAAATCCGTAAGGGCGATACATTGGGACGTATCTCTCGCTTGTATCACGTATCCATTGACCGCTTGTGCCAGATTAATGGTATAAAACGTACTACAACGTTGCGTATCGGACAAGTTTTAAGATGTTCTTGATAAGAAAAACAAATTTGCTGAAATAAAAAAGGATGCCATTTCATATAGTTCTGTCGGGACTGTATGAAATGGCATTTTTATCTCCCTTATTTTTTGTGTGCTCTCTGAAAAAACAGTAACTTTGCCACATATTCGAGCATAAAAGATGGAAGAAACCAAGAAACAATTTGAACATGTAATTGCGGTATGCCGTGATTTGTTTGCTAAAAAGTTGCATGATTACGGAGCTGCCTGGCGCATTATGCGACCATCTTCTGTGACAGACCAGATTTTTATTAAGGCAAACCGTATCCGGAGTATTGAAGTGAAAGGTGTGTCCTTGATAGATGAAGGCATTCGTCCGGAGTTTATTGCAATTGTCAATTATGGTATTATCGGGCTTATTCAGCTGGAACTGGGCTATGCCGAGAAGGAAGATATCACAGAGGAACGTGCGCTGGAATTATATGATGCGTATGCAGATAAGGCCCTGAAGTTGATGTTGGCTAAGAATCATGATTATGATGAGGCCTGGCGTAGCATGCGTATCACTTCTTATACAGATTTGATTTTGATGAAGATCTATCGAACCAAACAGATAGAATCTTTGAAGGGAGATACGTTGGTGTCAGAAGGCGTGGATGCCAATTATATGGATATGATTAATTATGCCGTTTTTGGATTGATTAAGCTGGAGTTTGGAGAATAAGTTTCTACATAAAGCAGTTGTGGTCTGGAGTAACGTTTGCCGTTTTTTGTTGGCTGTCGTTTTTCTGTTCTCCGGATTTGTCAAGGCCAATGACCCTTTGGGCACGGTCTATAAGGTACAGGATTACCTGGAAGCATGGGGGCTGCAGAGCCTGAGTGCGGGATATGTGCCTTATCTGGCAGCTATGCTCTGTGCCTTGCTTGAGTTTATTCTTGGCATTTATCTGTTCTTTGGGATTCGTCGGAGGGTAGCGCCTTTATTGGTGTTGCTGGTCATGTCTTTCATGACCCCGCTGACACTATGGCTGGCAATCGCCAATCCTATTTCTGACTGTGGTTGTTTTGGCGATGCGGTAGTACTAACCAACTGGGAAACTTTCTTCAAAAACGTAGTGTTGCTTATTGAGGCTATTTCCGTGTTTAAATGGAGGCAGTATATATTCAATCTGGTGACGACAAAGGTGGATTGGCTGATTTCGCTTTACAGCATTTTGTTTATTATCTTCTTCATGCTGTTCTGCCTACGTTATCTACCTGTATTTGATTTTCGTCCATATCACGTGGGGGCAGATATCGTGAAAGGTATGACGATTCCTGAAGGCGAGAAACCTACTGTGTATGAAACGCTTTTTATTTATTCGAAAGACGGAAAAGAGCAAGAATTTACGATTGATAATTTCCCGACAGATACCACGTGGACTTTTGTCGATTCAAAGACTCGGGTGAAGGAGAAGGGCTATGAACCTCCTATTCACGACTTCTCGATTACTTCACTGGAAACGGGAGAGGACTTGACCGATGACATACTTCATAGTGACCAGTATACGTTCTTATTGGTGGCACCATGGTTGAAGCAGGCAGACGATAGTGGTATGGATTTGATCAATGAAGTGTATGATTACAGCGTGGAACACGGTTACCGTTTTCTTTGTCTGACGGCCTCCTCGGAACAGGATATTACAGATTGGCAGGAAAATACAGGGGCAGAATATCCGTTTGCATTGATGGATGAGATTACGCTGAAAACGATGATTCGTTCCAATCCGGGATTGATATTGCTGAAGAAAGGAGTCGTGCTGCGTAAATGGAGTGTTTCCAATCTGCCTGATGAATACCAGTTGAATGCACCGCTGGAGAAACTTCCATTCAGTACATGGAATCCGAAAACTAGTGTACACAAAGTGGTAGAAGTGACCGGCTGGTTTTTGGGACCTTTGCTGTTGCTGACCGTGGTCGACCTGATATGGTTGCGCATAAAAAGCCGCAAAAAGAAAAAAGAGAAAGAGAATAAAAAAGAAACATTATAACTAACCCTTTAAAATTAAAACAAAATGAGAAAAAACATTGTAGCAGGTAACTGGAAGATGAACAAGAACCTGCAGGAAGGTATTGCATTGGCAAAAGAATTGAACGAAGCATTGACAGCAGACAAACCAAACTGCGATGTAATCATCTGTACTCCTTTCATTCACTTGGCTTCTGTAACTCCTTTGGTAGACAGCTCTATCATTGGTGTAGGTGCTGAAAACTGCGCTGACAAGGTATCTGGTGCTTATACTGGTGAAGTTTCTGCAGAAATGGTTGCATCTACAGGTGCTCAGTATGTAATCTTGGGTCACTCTGAACGTCGTGCTTACTATCACGAAACAGTTGAAATCCTGGAAGAAAAAGTTAAATTGGCTTTGGCTAACAACTTGAAACCTATCTTCTGTATCGGTGAAGTATTGGAAGAACGTGAAGCTAACAAACAGAATGAAGTAGTAGAAGCTCAGTTGGCTTCTGTATTCTCTTTGTCTGCTGAAGATTTCGGTAAAGTAATCTTGGCTTACGAACCGGTTTGGGCTATCGGTACAGGTAAGACTGCTACTCCGGAACAGGCTCAGGAAATCCACGCTCACATCCGTTCTTTGGTTGCTGCTAAATACGGTAAGGAAGTAGCTGAAAATACTTCTATCCTGTACGGTGGAAGCTGCAAGCCTTCTAACGCAAAAGAATTGTTCGCTAATCCTGATGTAGACGGTGGTCTGATTGGTGGTGCTGCTTTGAAAGTTGCAGACTTCAAGGGTATCATCGACGCTTTTAAATAATTCTTTTTTGAATTAGTCAGGAGCGACTTATGAGCACAGAGATGATGTGAGGACGTAGTGCCGTCGTATGGTCTCTGTGCTCAATTGACTTTTGTTTTCTATGTCTATCTAAAAATCCGCTTATGCTGAAATATCTTTTATTTGTAGTTTCTGTTTTGTGTGCCGGCGGGGCTTATGCCCAGCAGAACATTATCGAAAGCCTGCAGACCCGTCGGGCAGGAGAAGGTGTAGTGACTATCCACCAGGATGCACAGATTACCTCCTTGATAGGGAAGCGTTATGTGCGTTCTACCAGTTCGGAGCCGGTAAAGACATTAAAAGCTCGTGGATTTCGCGTACAGGTATACGCCGGGAATAATTCCCGTCAGGCGCGTAGTGAAGCGAATAGGGTAGCAACGAAAGTGAAAGAAGAATTTCCGGAACTTCCGGTTTATACTTATTTTCAGCCTCCTCGCTGGCTATGCCGGGTGGGAGACTTTAAAAGTATTGAAGAAGCACATGTAACCATGCGTAAATTGAAAGCTACAGGAGTTTTTAAGGAAGTGTCTATTGTGCGTGAACAGATTAATATACCTATAGAATAATGATGACAGATACAAATTCGATAAACTGGCCGCAAGAGAAGGTTGAGAAACTGGTCGGGCATTATAAGGAAATCCTTTCTTTGCTGGGTGAAGACCCTGAAAGAGAAGGACTGTTGAAAACCCCTGAGCGTGTAGCAAAAGCCATGCTGACGCTGACTCGCGGATATGAAATGGATCCGAGAGAAGTGCTGAATGCCGCAAAATTCAAGGAACCTTACAGCCAGATGGTGATTGTGAAGGACATTGATTTCTTTTCCATGTGCGAGCATCACATGCTGCCGTTCTACGGAAAGGCCCATGTGGCATACATTCCTAACGGATATATTACGGGTCTGAGTAAGATTGCTCGTGTGGTAGATATTTTTTCTCACCGTTTGCAGGTGCAGGAACGCATGACACTTCAAATAAAAGAGTGTATTCAAGAAACACTGAATCCATTAGGCGTAATGGTGGTAGTAGAAGCCAAACACATGTGTATGCAGATGAGAGGAGTGGAAAAGCAGAATTCTGTAACGACTACCTCTGATTTTACAGGTGCATTCAATCAGGCTAAGACGCGTGAAGAGTTCATGAACCTGATTCGTGCAAAATATTAATATGAAAAAGACTATTTCCCCTTTTATCGTAAGTGGAGAGGGGAAATAGTTAACGTAAAATGACGCGGTCGCCTGCTTTTTGTGCCATTGGAATCTGAATTTCTTGCAACTCTTTGTAATGTTGCATGATTTCCTGACATTTCTCCGGATTGTTATAGATGTCCGGATTGGTTAAAGCCTGCAGGGTATGCTTCATTTCTTCTTCAACAATTGATAGCTTGAAATCAATTAACAACCTGGGAACTAACTCATAAAGTCTTTCTTCATCGGTGATGATTGCCTGTCCTTTGGAGTGGTACTTGCTTAGCTGATAGCGGTCGCTGGCCAGTTCTGCGGCCTGTTTGCTGATTTCCGGATCAGGATGAGTCAGAAAATAGCGTTCAGACACAAAGCCTTCGTCATGCAGATGATTCTCTGCTTCTTTTAGGATACGGCGGTCTAAGGGATAGTGAAACTGCAGTTCATCCTCCTTCAAGCTGGAAGAAATACATTCTATGACAGTGAGCGGTTGCTCTTCTCCGTTTTCATCCTCTAAGTAACACATCACTTTCTCCCCATAACGAACAATCATTTGCAGTAGGAGTTGTTCCTTCTTGTAGAACAGTTTCTGTTCATTCCCTTCCAATGGGATATACGAAAGGTAATTGTCCGTAGGAGCAGGAGTGCTTGCGGGTTGTCCGGCAGGCTGTTCAGCAGTTGGAGGTATATACTCTGCATCTGTTTCCAGAGGAGCTGGAGGAAGTTGAGTCTCATCCGGTATAGGAATCTCTGTCGGCTGTGTCTCCGGGTAAGTAGTCGGAGGAGCTGGTTGGACATCCTGGGTAGCTTGTCGTTGTTTACGCTGGATTTCCTTGTATTTATTTTCCTGTGCCTGCTCTATCAATTTGTTTACCGCTTCTATCAGGATTTTCTCTTCCATTTGCAGAAGCTGGCTGCACTCGCGTGTATATACGGAGCGCACAATAGAGTCAGGTATCACAGAGATACTTTTTACAATACTGGAAATCAGACTGGCACGTTTGATCGGGTCTTTCCCTGCTTCTTCCATCAGCAAGTTCGTCTTGAAACGGATGAAGTCCACTTCGTGCTCATTGATGTAGGCCTGATAGTCGGTGGCATTATGTTTGCGGGCAAAGCTGTCGGGGTCGTCTCCATCGGGGAGCAGACATACCTTGATGTTCATACCTTCTTCCAGCAGCATGTCAATACCGCGTATGCTGGCCTTGATTCCAGCTCCGTCACCGTCATACAATACCGTAATGTTATTGGTAAAACGATGAATCAGTCGTATCTGGTCGGAGGTCAATGCCGTACCCGAAGAAGCCACCACGTTTTCAATTCCACTCTGGTGCATGGAAATGACATCGGTATAACCTTCTACTAAGAAGCAGCGATCCTGGCGTACAATGGCCTGCTTGGCAAAATAAATGCCATAGAGTTCCCGGCTTTTGTGATATATCTCAGACTCCGGAGAGTTGACATACTTCATCTGTACGTTCTTGGTGGCAGCGCTCAATACACGTCCGCCAAAAGCTACCACTTTTCCCGACAAGGTGTGTACGGGGAAAATGACACGCCCCCAGAAACGGTCGCGAAGTGAACCGTCGTCCTTTCGATAGCACAAGCCAGTCTTTACCAGAAACTCTTCCTGATAACCTTTCTGTTTGGCAGTGCGTGCCAGTGCATCGTGACTGTCTGTGCTGTATCCTAACTGGAACTTTTTGATAATGTCATCGCGGAATCCTCGGCTGCGTAAGTAGGTCATACCGATACGCTGTCCGTCGATGTGATTATAAAGTATGTCTTGGAAATACTCAGAAGCAAACTGATTGACTACAAACAAACTTTCACGCAAACTATGTGCTTGTTTTTCTTCGTCGGTCAGTTCCCGTTCCTTTACTTCGATGTGATATTTGTTGGCCAGCCACTTCAGTGCTTCGTAGTAAGAAAGTTGTTCGTGCTCCATAATGAAGTGGACCACATTTCCTCCCTTACCGCAACTGAAACATTTGCATAATCCTTTGCTGGGAGATACACTGAAAGAAGGGGTCTTTTCATTGTGGAACGGGCATAGTCCGATGTAGTTCACTCCTCGGCGGCGGAGGGTGACAAACTCGGATACAACATCTACTATTTGTGCGGCATCCAGTATTCGGTCTATGGTAGCTTGGTCAATCATTTCGAAGGGCGAAAATAATAAAAATAAGTAGAATGTGCAATTGACCATAGCAAATCGTGGAATGACAATGATGGTACGGTCAATTGTATGGCATTTTTCTGATGCATAATCGAATGATTTGTAAAATGTTTATATTCAGTTATTTGTATGATTGTTTTGGATAATAGAGTTCAACTTTTGGACAATAGAATTTCTCTTGTGGACATTTGCAGCTGTAGTTTGGATATTTCGTTCCATGTTCATGGGAGGCTTATTGTACTTTTGCTATCAGAGTTAACAAGTAAAAAGAACTAATATGAGAAAGACTTTATTCTTTTTGTTGCTGGCATCCAGCACTGCAATGTTTGCGGAGAACTATACAGTGAAATCTCCAGATGAGCGTATTCTTGTGAATGTAGAAACAGGAGCTACTACTACGTATTCTGTAACTTTCAATGGCAAAACTATTTTGAATCCTTCTCCTTTATCTATGACTTTTGATAATGGGGTGGTGATTGGCCGTAATATGAAGGTAAAAGATGTTCAGCATCGTACGGAAGACCAGATGTTGACACCTGTTGTCCGTCAAAAAAGTGATAAAATTAGAGATCACTACAATGAAATGGTATTAAGTGCTGACCAGTATAAACTATATTTTCGTGTATATGATGATGGATTAGCTTATCGCTTCCATACAGATTTTGCTGACTCGCTGAAGGTAATCAGTGAAGAGGTGGACTATTGTTTCCCGGAAGATTATAATACACTTTTCCCTGAAGAAAGAACCATATTGTCTGCACAGCAGCCTTTGTTTAAACCGATGAAATTGTCGGAAATCGGAACTGACCGTTTTTGCAGTACTCCTGTATTGATTAAGGTAGATGATCAGGCACGTATCTTTGTCAGTGAATCTGATTTGGAAAGTTATCCGGGTATGTTCTTGAAAAAACAAGGAAAATATGAACTGGCTGGAAAATTTGCTGCTTATTCTTTGGAAGAAGAAAAAACAGACGATCGTCAGATTTTCCCTACTAAACGGGCTGATTATATAGCAAGAGTAAGCGGAACCCGTAATTATCCTTGGCGTGCCATGATTGTAGCAGAGAACGATGCTAACCTTGTAACGAATCAGTTGATTTATAAATTGGCTCCAGAGTCACAGGGAGATTTTTCTTGGGTTAAACCGGGAAAGATTGCATGGGACTGGTATAATGCATTAATCTTGACAGGTGTTGACTTCAAATGTGGAGTAAATAATGATACTTATAAATATTATATAGATTTTGCTTCTAAATACGGTATTGAATATGTGGTGCTTGATGACGGTTGGTCAGAAGCATGGGATGTGACGAAAACAGTTCCAGAAATCAATATGGAAGAATTGGTGGCATACGGTAAAAAGAAAAATGTAGATTTAATTTTATGGGTATCATGGGCTCCTTTCCGTGAAAAACTGGATGAAGCATTCGATTTGTTTAGCAAATGGGGCATTAAAGGTATTAAAATGGACTTTATGAACCGTGACGATCAGGCAATGGTTGATTTCTACTATACTGTAGCGCGTAAGGCTGCCGAACATAAAATGTTGGTTGATTTCCACGGAGCTTACAAACCGACAGGCTGGTTAAGAACATTCCCGAATGTATTGAGTTCTGAAGGTGTTGCTGGATTGGAAAATCATAAATGGGGAAGCTTTGTTACTCCGGAACATAATGTGACATTACCTTTTACTCGTATGGTAGCAGGCCCGATGGATTATACACCGGGAGCGATGATTAACTTCCATGAGAAAGATCATAAAGTATGGTTTAACTTGCCTGCTTCTGTGGGAACTCGTTGCCATCAGCTGGGTATGTATGTAGTGTATGAAAGTCCGCTTCAGATGCTGGCTGATTCTCCATCCAACTATTATCGTGAAGAAAAATGCATGGATTTCTTGAGTCAGGTTCCTGTGGTATGGGATGAAACACGTGTCTTGAAAGCATCTGTAGGCGAATACATTGTAGTGGCACGTCGCTCTGGTGATACTTGGTTCATTGGTGGTATGGTTGGTAAAAAAGGACAGAAGTTCGATATTACTCTTGATTTCATTAAGGGAAATAAGACATTGACTTGTTGGGAAGATGGTGTGAATGTAGACCTCCAAGCACAAGATTTTGCTTGTCGTACAAAGAAAGTGAAACAAGGAGACACCATCACGATCAGCATGTATGATGGAGGTGGCTATGTAGCTATTATTAAATAATATATTAACCTGTTTTAATTACCTAATCTAATGAAAACATTTCAATCAACTTCAAAATGCAGGCATATTCTGATGGCAGGAATGCTGGCATGGGGAGTTCTGCCGGGCTTGGCAGTTCCCGAAACGAATGATGCGGCTGTATCTTTAGCGGTTACTCAGCAAAATGTGACACTGAAAGGTACGGTAGTAGACAAAAAGACAGGAGAGCCGATTATTGGAGCGAATGTCATTGTGAAGGGTACGACTAATGGAGTCATCACTGATTTGGATGGAAATTATACCTTGCAGGCACCTGCTGGATCTTTGCTGGAAATTTCGTATATCGGTTATCAGTCTGTTGAAATAAAAGCTACGGCTCAACCTCAAAAAATCCAGTTGGGAGAAGATACAGAAGTGTTGGAGGAAGTAGTGGTTGTAGGTTATGGTGTGCAGAAAAAAGCCACAGTGACCGGTTCTGTTGCAACCGTCAAAGGGAGCGATTTGAAGACAACAGGTAATGCCAATATTACGAATACATTCGCAGGTAAAATACCGGGTGTTGTTGCTACAAACCGTTCAGGTGAACCTGGTAACGATGCTTCTAAGATTTATATTCGTGGTATGGGTACTTTGGGTGATACGAATCCGTTGGTTGTAATTGATGGAGTAGCCGATCCAAACAATGGTTTGAGCAACTTGGAACGTATGAATCCGAATGATATTGAATCAATCAACGTGTTGAAAGATGCCTCAGCGGCTATTTATGGTTCTCAAGCTGCTAATGGTGTAATCTTGGTTACGACAAAACGCGGTTCATCTGGAAATGATAAACCAATGGTCAATTATAGCGGTTCTGTATCATTGACACAAAATACACGTGTTCCGGATTTGATGAATGCGTATGAATACATGACTTATTCGGATGAAATCCGTAAGTATAAAGGAGAAGCTCCTCTTTATGAGAATATTAAGGAAGGCTATCTGGATGGAACTATTGACCGTCTTCAGTATGCAGATACTGACTGGATGGATGCGGTGTTCCGAGACGTAGCTCCTCAAACTCGTCATTCTCTTTCTATTAACGGAGGAACAGATAAGGTTAGATATTACGTTTCAGGTGACTACTCTTATCAGGAACCCATGTATGAAAATACGGAATTTAATTATAATACTTTCCAGGTACGTTCAAATATTGATGCACAGGTAAGTAAGAATTTGAAGATTGGGGTGGATTTAGACGGACGTAAAGAACGTCGTAATATGGGTATTTTTGATTCCGATGAAATTTTTTGGGAAACTACCAATGCTTATCCTTACTTGTACGATTATTATCCGAACGGTTTACCGGGTCCAGGTATTAATCAGGGTAATAACCCTGCTTTATTGGTTTCAGGAAAAGATACGGGTTATGATAAGGTAGATGATTATTTTGTGAATTCTAAGTTTACTTTTGATTTGAAACTGCCTTGGATTACTGAAGGCTTGTCTTTGTCTGGATATGGTGCCTTTAATTTCCATTTCCGTAATGAGAAATATTTAATAGACGTATGGGATACTTATCATTATGATCCTACTACTCAGGATTATATCAAGCAGACAACCAATCCGAAAGGAGGTACTATCAAGTTGACACAATCACATGAAAACAGCCTTTCGCGTACGCTGCACTTGAAACTGAATTATGATCGCACTTTTGGTGACCATCATATCAGTGCCTTTGTAGCTTATGAACAGAATAAATATGACGGAGAGGTATTTGAAGCATTTCGAAATTACTTCCTGAACAGCAAACTGGATTACTTAAGTTTTGGCGGTGATAAGGAAAAGACAAACTCTGGTAGCGGTTATGTTTCTGTTAGACAGAATTTCTTCGGACGTTTGAATTATACATTGAAAGACCGTTATATGTTTGAATTCTCTATTCGTCGTGATGGTTCTATGAATTTTGCTCCCGGTCATCGTTGGGGTACTTTCCCAGGATTGTCTGTTGGATGGCGTTTGAGTGAAGAACGTTTTATTAAAGAAAAAGCCCCGTTTATTAATGACTTGAAGTTACGTGCTTCGTGGGGTAAATTAGGTAATGACCGAATTGATCCATTCCAATATATTAATCCGTATGTAATGGAGGATGGAGCTATTCTTGGAAAGACTCCTTCCATTGGTAAGGCAATTTATCCGGGTGTACTGGCTAATCCTAATGTAACCTGGGAAAAAGTTGATTCTAAGAATGTGGCTGTTGATGGTAACTTCTGGAACGGTATGTTAGGATTTACTGTGGAATATTTCTTCCAGAACCGTAAAGATATTCTGACTGCAAGACAGGCTTCTATACCTTCATACACAGGATTGGGAAATACATTGCCTGATGAAAATCTGGGAGAAGTAAATAATCAGGGTATTGAAATTATGCTGAATCATCGTAATAAAATCGGAGAAGTAAATTATTACATTGGAGGTAACTTTACTTTTGCCCGTAACAAGATTAAGTTCTTTGATGAGGCTGCTAATATTCCTGAATGGCAAAGACAAACCGGGGGACCGCTTAATACATGGTTGATGTATAAGACAGATGGTATTTATCAGAATTGGGATGAAGTAAACAGCAGTGTGCACATGCCGGGAGCACAGCCGGGTGATATCAAATATGTAGATGTGGATGATAATGGAGTAATCAGTGAAAATGACAAGGTTCGCAGCGAAACGGGAAATGTACCTGAAATTGTGTATGGTATCAATTATGGTATTGAATGGAAAGGTCTGGAAGTAAGCATGATGTGGACCGGACAAGGCAGAGCTTCACAGATGATTGTTCCTTATTCTTATAACCAGGATAAAGACTTGTACTATAATCGCTGGATTTCGGAAGAGGAAACTCCTAATTCTAAATATCCTCGTGCTTTTGATAAAGACGATGTGATTAATACACCTTGGAGTGATTTCTGGTTGTATGATGCTTCATTCATTCGTTTGAAGAATGTAGAAGTTGCCTATACCTTACCGCAGAAGTGGGTAGAAAAAATGAAATTGCAGAATGTACGTTTCTCATTGTCAGGAACAAACTTGTTGACTTTCGATAAGATTAAACTGCAAGATCCGGAATCGGATGCAACAGGTCTTGGTCAGGCTTATCCGTTGGCAAGAACTTACTCATTTGGCATCAATGTGACTTTCTAACCTTTTAAGAAAACTAAGAATATGAAGACAACATTTATAAAAACAATATGCTTCGGAACATTGCTGGCTTCTATGGCGGCATGCGATATTCTGGATGTGGATCCATTGGATACTTACACTGAAGAAGATGTGTTCTCAGATGTAAGTCTGCTGAAATCATACGTACACCGGAATTATAACCTTCCGCAAACTGGATGGGATCATACAGCTTTACGGTATTCGTGTGATGAGTCAATCAATAACTTCAACTGGAACAATTCTTATCAAGTACTGGAAGGATCGGTCACTCCTGACCAGTTGGGTAACCTTGATATTTGGGAAGCCTATTATGAGAATATCAAGAACTGTAATATCTTCTTTGAGCACATGGAGTATGTGAACAAGGTAGACCAGCCGGAGCAGAACTACTTGATTGGAGAAACAACCTTCTTCCGTGCGCTTTACTATATGGAACTGGTAAACCGTTATGGAGGAGTACCGATGATAACAAAATCTTATCAATTGGATGACACGGCTGAGGCTTTGAATGTCAAGCGTGCGAGCTATGAAGAATGTGTGGATTCTATTGTTACTTGGTTTGACCGCGCTGCTAATTATCTTCCAGAAGAATATGCGAGTGATGCAGATTTTGGTCGTGTGACAAAAGTGGCTGCTTTGGCCATGAAGAGTCGTATGCTACTTTATGCTGCCAGTCCATGGTGGGGAGTAAGAACTTATGAAGAAGCTGCCGATGCTGCAGAAGAAGTCATCGAACTTTGTGGAGGCCTTGGTGTTAATAATCTGGATCCGGATTATCAAGGGTTGTTCTTAAATCCTGAAAGTCCTGAGATTATTTTCCAGCGTCTTTATAATCAAGAGTATGGCCATTACTTTGATGCTGAAAACAGCCCGAATGGCTGGCATGGGTATTCTGCTACTTGTGTTACTCAGGAAATGGTTGACAGTTATGAAAAGAGAGGTGGAGTAATGCCTGATACACAGTGGTATGATGACAAGACTACCACAACTGCTAATCCGTGGGAAGATCGTGATCCGCGTTTCTATGCTTCTATCGTATGCGATGGACAGTCATTCCGTGATGGAGAAGCTGAATTCTATGTCAATGAAGATGGTACAACAGGTGGAAAGGATAGTGAGTATGGAACAGATAACTGGAATTATTCTGAAACTCATTACACCATCCGTAAATTTATGGATGAGGCTCTTATTAACTTGTGGTCCGAAAAAGCATATCATCCTTGGATTTATTGTCGCTTGGCTGAAATTTATTTGAACTATGCAGAAGCGAAATATTTCTGCGGGGATGAGGTTACAGCTCGTCAGTATGTAAACTTTGTACGGGAAAGAGCCCGTAACATGGCTGAAGATCCTACAAACATGTTGCCGGATGTAACAGAAAGTGGAGATGCTTTGTTGAAGAAAATTCAGCAGGAACGCAAGGTGGAACTGGCCTTTGAGGAACATCGTTATTTTGATGTACGCCGTTGGAAAATTGCGGAAGATACGCAAGTGGGACAATTCCATGGCATTAAGATTACTAAAAAAGCCGATGGAACTAAAACATATACTATATCGAATGTAGGTAATCCTCGTAAGTTTATTTCTCCTAATCACTATTTGGCTCCTATTCCGAATTATGAACGTCGTAAGAATAGTGCATTAGAGCAGAATCCGGGATATTCTGACTTATAAGAATAGTAGAGGAAATCTGTTCCTGAATGAAAAATAAAACTTAATTTAGGAACAGATTTCTGATGTTTGTACATACTTAATTTTTAAATCTGTAATTGATGAATTTACTTAGAACAATTTTGATTGGTGGAATTGGATTCACTGCATTAGGAGTAAATGCAGTGGAGACAAGTCGTTGGCACATAGCTCCAGATAATCAGATTATCTGGTCGGTGAACGAAAATATTCCGCATGAGGATCATATAGAGATGAGTGGAAAGGCTGTTTCTGTAGTTCTCCGTTATGGAGTTGACGGTGAGGGAGCTTTTCGCTTGAACAAGAGTATGGTATGGCCGCGTCTGCGAACCATTCCTAATAATACCCATGCCAGCCTGATGCGTCGCTATGACTGGAATCCACTTGCTGGAGTTACAGTGAACGGACGTAGTTTGCAACGTGGAGAAAAGGTAAAAGAACTTGGCATAAAAGGTAAATTGCAGGTAAAGAGTGTAGTAAACCAAGGGTATTATGGAGAATGGGAGATTATTCGTGAATATTTTCCGTCTACAGAACTTCCTGCTTTGGTAGAGTTGTATCAGGTGATAAATAAAGGAAAGAATTCACTGGCAGTGGAAATTCCGAAAGATGGTTTCATGGCTCAGACCGATCCGTCTAAAGGAGTAAAGGGAACTTATTTTATTGAAGGAAAACTGCTTCAGAATGGATATTTTACTTTACAGCCTGGCGACACTTTGCGTTTCTCAGCATCCATTTCTGCGCATGATTCAGAAACCAGCAGCCTTGTGCTCGATGCCTGTGCAGAGAAGGTAAAAAGAGAATCGTTAGTAGCTTCCTGGATGGATAATCTGGTATTGGAAACCCCAGACCCTGTGATAAACCAGATGTTTGCATTTTCAAAGATACGCGCTTGCGAAAGTATCTATGAAACTCAAGGAGGACCTATGCATGGTCCGGGAGGAGAGTCGTATTATGCAGCTATTTGGGCTAACGACCAGGCTGAATATATCAATCCTTATTTCCCTTATACCGGCTATGAATATGGAAATGTTTCAGCTTTAAATAGTTTCAAGCATTTTGCTCGTTTTATAAATGATGATTGGAAACCAATTCCGAGTTCAATTGTAGCTGAGGGGCTGGATATCTGGGCTGGAGTAGGCGACCGTGGAGATGCTGCCATGATTGCTTATGGAGCTTCTCGTTACGCTTTGACTCGTGCAAGCCGTGAAGAAGCCGAAGAGCTGTGGCCGCTGATTTCCTGGTGTTTGGAATATTGTCACCGGAAATTGAATGAAGGAGGAGTTGTAGCTTCGGATACGGATGAGCTGGAAAATCGTTTCCCTTCAGGAGATGCCAATCTTTGTACCTCTTCTCTTTATTATGATGCCTTGATTTCGGCTGCATATTTGGCTAAGGAATTAGGAAAGGGAAATAATGTGGCAAATACTTATAGAAAGCAAGCTTCTACATTACGTAAGAATATTGAAACATATTTTGGAAGTACAGTAGAAGGTTATTCTACCTATGCCTATTATAAAGGAAATGATGTACTTCGTTCTTGGATTTGTATTCCTCTGACAATGGGTATTGACGAACGAAAAGAGGGTACTATTCAAGCATTGTTCTCACCACGGTTGTGGACAGAAAACGGATTGCTTACACAAGCAGGAAGCGAGACTTTCTGGGATCGTTCCACACTTTATGCTTTGCGGGGAGTATACGCGGCTGGCGAAACAGAAAAAGCCACTGAATATTTACAGCGCTACTCTAAAACCCGGTTGCTGGGTGAACATGTTCCTTATGCCATTGAGGCATGGCCTGAAGGAGAACAACGGCATCTTTCAGCAGAAAGCGGTTTGTATGGTCGTATCATCACCGAGGGCTTGTTTGGTATCCGTCCCATTGGATTTAAGTCGTTTACTTTGACTCCTCGTCTCCCGCAAAAATGGAATAAGATGGCATTGCATCATGTGCGTGCTTTTGGGGCAGACTTTGATATAGAAGTGAAACGTTTATCTTCAGGAAAATTGCAGGTTATGGTTTCGGAGGGTGCGACAAAGAAAAAAGTATATAGTGTGAATAAAGATGGGTTTGTAACAGTTAATTTGAAATAGTGGTATGAAGAATATGTTTTTGATTGGAACCTCGGCTTTGCTGCTTTCTGCTTGTGTTGGTTCTTCAACAAAAAAATCTATTGAAAAATTGCCGTTAGAGCAGACTTCTGTTTTTGCTTCAACGGATAAAAATTTAGAGAATGCATATAATTGGGCAAAAAAGATGGCACTATCCTATGTACATGACGGGAGTGACCCTGTTGGTTATTGGTATGAAGCAGCTTTGCCTCAGCGTGAAGCTTTTTGTATGCGTGATGTATCTCATCAGTCAGTCGGTGCACAAATCTTGGGGCTGGCAGAACATAATAAGAATATGTTTGGAAAGTTTGCGAAAAATATCAGTGAGAGTAAGGACTGGTGTACGTATTGGGAAATTAACCGTTATGACAAGCCGGCTCCTGCTGATTATGCCAATGATAAGGAATTTTGGTATAATTTGAATGCTAATTTTGATGTGATTCAGGCTTGTTGGAAAATGTATGAATGGACTGGTGACAAGGATTATCTGACGGATTCCTGTTTTGTCAATTTCTATGATAAATCCTTGAATGAGTATGTAAAGCACTGGAGGCTGGGACCTGAAAATATCATGGACAGGCCTCGGTATATGCACCAACCTGATAATTTTGATTTGAACAATAATTTCCATACTTGCAGGGGACTGGCTTCCTATGTTGAAAATTTCCGTGGATTGACATTGGGGGTTGACTTGCTGGCTTCAATGTATGCAGGTTATAAGGCTCATGCGCAAATGGCAGCAATATGCGGTGATAGTGTGACGGCGCGGAATGATTTGAAAAAGGCTGATGCTTACCAGAATATTATAGAAGATAAATGGTGGGATGAGGAACATCAGTATTACCAGACATTCTGGACCGAGGATAAAACTTTTCATCGTGGAGAGGGAGTTCCTGTCTTATTGTGGTTTAATGCAATAAAAGATGATTTTCGCTTAAAGGCTTCAATAAATGATATATTGTCAAAAGAGTGGAATGTGGAAAACTTGTCCCATTTTCCGGAAATGCTTTACCGTTTTGGGTATGATGAAGAAGCATATAAATATTTAGTAACTTTACCGTCGGTGAATCGTTGTGAATATCCTGAAGTTTCGTATGGAGTGATTGAAGGGTGTATAGGTGGTTTGATGGGTATCAATCCTTCTTCTTCTAACAACACGATTACCACATGTTCTCATCTGACGGACAATGGAGTGGAAGTCGAAGTGAAAAATGTTCCGGTTTTTAATGGGTATATTACTGTTAAACATATAGGAAATAAAATTACAGTATTTGAGAATAATACAGGAAGAGACATTGTCTGGAATGCTTCATTCATTGGAAACTGCCAAAGCATCAATGCAGGTGGTAAAGTATATAAAACTACGGTTAAAAAGTTGAATGATAACCATGTGTCCTCGGCTTGTATAAATTTGAAGAATGGTGAATCTCTTACAGCAGGGGTGTAGCAGCAATGTTTTCCTGACGCAGGCTTATGAATATTTAATGTGAACTGACAGGTATGAAAAAGATATTACTATTTGTATGCATTTTATGGGCATTGACAGTACAAGCTCATAAGGAGTTTGAACTGTTCTCTCCTGATGGAAAGTTGCAAACTGAGATTAAGGTCGGAGAGTATATTTCCTATAGTATCTCTCGTGAGGGATATAGAATCTTGAACGATTCTCCTTTATCGATGACTCTGACAAATGGAATTGTCTGGGGGGAAAATCCCCGTCTGGTAAGTACAAAGCGGAATTCGGTGAATGCTATGGTTGCTTCTCCTTTTTATAGAAGAAGTGAAATACGTGATAACTATAATTCTTTGATTCTGAACTTTAAGAATGGATGGGGTTTGGAGTTTCGTGCTTATGATACAGGAATCGTTTATCGTTTTGTCCATAGGGAGAACAAGGTACTTGATATAGTTTCGGAGAATGTAAGTTATTGCTTTTCTTCAGACTTTGAAGCAAATGTACCTTATGTAGTACCTCGTGTGCAGAGACATAATCTTGATTGTCAGTTTTATAACTCTTTTGAGAATACTTATACAACGGACAGGCTTTCTCATTTGGATAAAGAAAGGCTGATGTTCCTTCCTCTGGTTGTGGAAGCAGAAAATGGCATTAAGGTGTGTTTGACGGAATCTGATTTGGAAGATTTTCCGGGACTTTATCTTTCGGCTGTAGAAGGTGAAGAATATACATTGAAGGGAGTCCATGCTCCATATCCTAAAAACAGTATTCAGGGAGGGCATAAAATGTTGCAGATGTTGGTACAAGAGCGTGAGTCATATATTGCACGGGTAAAAGGGAAAAGAACTTTTCCGTGGCGTATGGCAATCGTAACGGCACGGGACGAGCAGCTGGCTGATAATGACTTGACATATCTTCTGGCATCTCCTTCGCGGTTGGATGATATTTCGTGGATTAAGCCTGGTAAAGTAGCATGGGAATGGTGGAGTGACAGGAACATTGATGGAGTGAACTATGTGACAGGGGTAAACAATGAAACCTATAAGGAGTATATTGATTTTGCAGCTAAATACGGTATGGAGTATGTCATTTTAGACGAAGGATGGGCTGTGAATTTGAAAGCCGACTTGATGCAAGTAGTAGATAGCATTGATTTGAAGGAGTTGGTAGATTATGCTTCTGATAAAAATGTGGGTATTATTTTATGGGCTGGCTATTATGCTTTCGAGCGTGATATGGAGAACGTTTGTCGGTTTTACTCGGATTTGGGAGTGAAAGGATTTAAGGTTGACTTTATGGATCGGGATGATCAGGAAATGGTAGAATTCAATTATCGGGCTGCTGCCATGTGTGCAAAATATCATTTAGTACTTGATTTACATGGAATGTATAAGCCTTCAGGAATGAATCGAACCTATCCGAATATCTTGAATTTTGAAGGAGTGCATGGTTTGGAGAATATGAAATGGAGTCCTGACAGTGTGGATCAGGTGAAGTATGATGTCATGGTTCCTTTTATTCGTCAAGTGGCTGGTCCTCTGGATTATACGCAAGGAGCAATGCGTAACGCTGCAAAAGGTTGTTATTTCCCTTGCTATTCAGAACCTATGAGTCAAGGTACTCGTTGCCGGCAACTTGCGTTGTATGTAGTATTTGAGTCTCCTTTAAATATGCTTTGCGATACGCCTAGTAATTATGTCCGTGAAAAAGAGTCGGTAGATTTTATTTCAGGTATCCCTACTGTTTGGGATGAAACACGTGTTCTGGATGCCAAGATGGGAGAATATATTGTAACCGCGCGTCGTAAAGGAGATACTTGGTATATTGGAGGAATTACAGACTGGCAAGAAAGGGATATTGAATTGGATTTTTCTTTTTTAAAAGGAAAGATATGTCAAGGTCTTTTATATGAAGATGGCATAAATGCTCATCGTATAGGACGTGACTTTCATCTAAAACTAATTCATGTTGATGAAAATACACGTTTGACGGTGCATTTGGCTCCAGGAGGAGGGTTTGCCATCCGGATGAGGTGAGAATCTTCTATTTTGCGATTAATTTTGTAATCTATGCTTAGTAGCTGGAACGTACTTGTGTTTTCTTGTAAATGCAAGTACGTTTTAGTTTGAATACCGAAGTGTTTTGAGGAAGTTTTTCCAGTTTCCAGTAAGATTTGTATTGGAATTTTGTATTTTTACTCTCGTATGAACGTTCCTTAAATATAAATTAGAAAATCATGAACTCCGTAAGATTACTTTTTTCGATTATATTTTTAGGCTATTTCCTTTTGTGTGGGGGAGTTTCTCGCAGTGTGACTCATTATACTATCAGTGACGGACTTTCGAATAATGCGGTATATAGTATTATGCAGGATACGAAAGGGCGTATGTGGTTTGGAACGATTGACGGTTTGCACAGTTTTGACGGGAATCATATTCGTGTGTGGAGAGATAGTCGGATAGAATCCTTGGGCGCTTGCATTTATACTATATTGGAAGATAGTATGAAACTTTATATAGGAAGTGAACGAGGACTTTCAATCTTCAATTTATTGACAGAGAGTTTTTCTGATTTTCAGGCTCGTTCCGAATTTGGTGAGAGCATATATTCTTCTGTATCTCATGTGATGCGTGACCGCCAGCATAATATTTGGATAGCTACTGCAGGACAAGGAGTATTTCGTTACAATCTTTCTAACAAAACCCTTCATCAGTATATGGCTGTTGGAAAAGTAAATTGTGACTTTGTATATTATATAATGGAGGATTCTTCTGGTACGATATGGCTTGCTACCCGTGAAGGAGGAATCAGTCGTTATGTAGCTTCGCAGGATATGTTTCAACCGGTAGCTTTACAGGATGTGAAAGATGCCCGTGTGCTGTTTGAGGATTCTTCTCATCGCCTTTGGGTAGGAACTGGAAGAGATGGACTTTATTTATTGGATAAAGAGCATGGGCGATTGATTCAGAAAATTCCTCCTTTACAGTTTAATCATCCTTTTCAAGTAAGAGGAATTGTGGAATGGCAACCCGGTCATTTGCTGTTGGCTTCGGATGAAGGGTTGACGAAGTATGATGTGACTACGGAAAAAGTCGACGTGATAAAAGCTGATAGCAGACATCCGGAAGGACTGAATGATAATTACCTGCATGAATTATTTCTTGACCGGGAGAATGCGCTTTGGATAGGTACTTATTTTGGTGGGGTAAACTATGTTTCTTCTGTGCAAGATAATTTCCGGCATTATCATAAAGATAACTCTCAATTGGATGCACGTATTATCAGTGTGTTTGCCCATGCTGATAAGGGTAATTTATGGATTGGAACAGATGATGCCGGCTTCTTCTATTGGGACAGACAAAAGCAGACATTTCAGGGGTATCGCCCTCAAAAAGGAAAGCCAGGACCTGCCTATCATAACATACATGCCTTGTTACAAGATGGAGACAAATTGTTTGTGGGTATGTTTATGGGTGGTCTGGATATCCTGGATTTGCGGACAGGCAAGTTTAAAAATTATAAGGCAGATACTTCTCCGCGTTCATTGTATTCTTCTGAAATCTATGCACTTTATAAAGATTCCAGACAGAAAATATGGATTGGTACTACTGCCGGATTGAATTGTTACAATTCGCAAACGGATGATTTTGAACGAATATATGAGCTGCATGGAGCCAGAATTTCGTATATATTTGAGGAAAAAGGGGAAAAGTTGTGGGTATGTTCGCTTAACCGAGGAGTATATTGTCTGGATTATCAGTCTGGGAAATGGATGCATTATTTTCATCAATTGAAAAATGAAGAAAGTACTTTGCTGACGAATCAAATCATTACCGGTTGTTTGGATATGCAGGGATGTCTTTGGCTCGGTACGGATGGAGACGGCTTACTTAGGTATGATCGGAAAAAGGATGTATTCGTACGTGAAGGATTGCCGGAGCACATACGTGTGATTTATAAGATATTACCGGATAAAGATAAATTGTGGTTTACTACCAATAATGGCATGTATTGTTATCAGCCTCTTACTTCTTCTTTGAAGTTTTATAATAAGAAAGATGGTTTACAAGAAAATTTGTTTCTTCCTAATTCCGGAATCCAGTTGTCTGACGGAACAATAATGGTGGGAGGAGTAAATGGATTCAATGAGTTCCGTCCTGATAAGATACAAGTTGATACACAGATTCCTACCGTCATTCTGACTGATTTTCAGCTATTCAATAAACCGGTGGTTATTGGAAGTGAAGACTCTCCATTAAAAGTTTCCATCACTTATGCAGACCGTCTGGTGTTGGACTATTCTCATTCCATGTTTAGTTTTTCGGTAGCTGCCTTGAGTTATATTAATACTTCAAAGAACAGGTATCGTTATCGTTTGGAGGGATTTGAAAAAGATTGGACGGAAACGAATGATGCTCCTCATGTGACGTACACAAATTTACCTGCCGGGGATTATGTATTTCAGGTGAGTGCGTCTAATTCTGATGGGATGTGGAATGAAAATGCCATAGCCTTTCCTATTAAAGTGCTGCCTCCCTGGTGGGCTTCTTCGTATATGATTGCTGGATATGTATTGTTAGGGATAGCGGGTCTGGTTTATGCTTATTATCGGATGAATAAAATACATCGTCGGCGCATGACCTTATTGACAATTAAAAAAGACCGTGAGATTTATCAGAGTAAGATTGAGTTCTTCACGGGCATCATGCATGAAATACGTACTCCCTTGACATTGATTCTGGCACCACTGGAAAATGTGATGAAGAGTTCAGGAACAGTGAAGGATGTATTTCCTCAATTACAGGTAATAGAGCGAAACGGGAAACGTTTGCTTACGTTGGTGAATCAGTTGATGGATTTTCGGAAGGCTGAATCGGGAGGAATGAATGTGATATTGGCTGAAACTAATATCAAAACTTTATTGATGAATGTATATCAGCGTTTTCAACTTTCAGCAGATATAAAGCATATAAAAATTAGTCTGACTATGCCGGAAGAATCTTGTTATGCCCGTGTCGATCAGGAGGCCTTTACGAAGGTGGTCAGCAATTTATTATCAAATGCATTGAAGTTTACAGACACTTGCATTTGGATTGATTTGTTGATAGCTGGTGATAAGAAACTGGAGGTACGGGTGAGAGATAACGGGCAGGGTATCGATGTAAAGGAGCAGGAAAAGATATTTACTCCTTTCTATCAGGTCCCGGATAAGGCATCTTCCGGACGTATCGGAACGGGAGTAGGACTTTCGTTGGTTAAGAAACTGGTTGATTTGATGCATGGCGGTTTGAACTTGGAAAGTGAACTGGGGGTTGGTTCTACATTCATTGTCAGCTTTGATAGACTTGAGCATAAAGAAGGGCAGGTGGTTGAACAGGCACCCTCTCAAGATATACAGGCTGAGGATAAGGCCGACATCCCTGAAGGAAAATATCGTATTCTGATAGTAGATGATAACCAAGATTTGAGAGAGTATTTACACCAACTGCTGTCAGTCCGCTATCAAGTGTCGTGTGCAGAAAACGGTAAAGAAGCCTGGGATAGAATCTTACAGAATATGCCAGACCTGGTAGTCAGTGATGTGATGATGCCTGTGATGGATGGTATACAGCTTTGTCGAAATATCAAACAGAATCTTTCTACCAGCCATATTCCAGTAATCTTGCTTACGGCGAAGGCTGCTTCCGAAGACTATGTGGAGGGACTTGAAAGTGGAGCTGATGTATACTTGGAAAAACCATTTTCGGGTGATGTGATAAATGCGCAGATTGCAAGTATCTTTAGAAATAGAGAGGGTATGAAAAAAGATTTCAAGACAAAACCGATGGTCTCTTCTGTTTCTATTTCTAAGCTGGATACACTTTTGATGGATAAAATCTCAAAGATTATAGAAAAACGAATGACAGACTCTGATTTTACAGTGGATGTGTTGGCTCAAGAAGTCGGGATTTCAAGGTCGGGGCTATTCGCAAAAATCAAGGCTATATCGGGAATGACTCCTAATGATTATATCCGTCTGATTCGTTTAAAAAAGGCTGCATATTTATTGGCGGAGGAAGAAGTGTCCAGTAGTGAAGCATGTTTCAGGGTCGGTTTTTCTTCTCCTTCTTATTTTGCGAAATGTTTCCAGGCACAGTTCGGCATTGCTCCGGCAGAATTCAGACGGAAAGGTGGTAGAGATTGAGGGTATTTAGCCGTTAGAACATGAATGCGATGGAAGCTCCGAAAGTAAAATTATGCATAGGCGTTCTTTTACTATACGAACGGACTTCCCGGTTACCGTCTTCGTCTGCCCAGGAGTTCTTCAGGTCGTATGTCAGCCGAGGGGAGGCAAAGTCATAGTCGCAATAGAGACGCAGGGCCGCATTTTCCTTGTAGCGGTAGGCGAGAGAAAGGCCGGTTCCTAATTTGAATGTAGAACTTTTACGGATATGAAGAAACTCTTCATCAATGAAAGTGCTTTGTAGCATTTCCTGAACGCTGAGGCCTTCCTGCTGGATATAGTAATCGACGTCGGCTTTATAGAATTGGTCGTAGGCTTCCTGGGGCACTTTCTGACGGTCGAAAATGGCTGGATTAATCCGTGAAATAGAGTTTAAGGTAAAGTTTGCATTAGTGCGTCGTCCGGCTAACAGTTTGCTTCCTATCAGGAAGCGGCTGCTGAGCGGATAAGAAAAGTAAAGCCCTAAATCGATGTCGCACATGCCTAAATGGTCCGATTCCAGTCCGTCCAGCAGGTACATGTTGACAGGGGCTCCTTCCTTCAGGTCATTGTCCAGGTCAAAATGTTTTTTGTTCTCTTCGGGAATGTCGGCAATAACAGGTACGGTAGCTACTCTCAGGCGTCCTCCCAAGCCGATATACGCATTGAAAAAGTAAGCTCCTTCTGCGCTGACAACGGTCGATGTACCCGTATGCAGGCGCATACCCAAAGGAGTTCCTTCTTCTGTGTCATAGAGGTCGGCGGTGCGTAAAGTGGAAGGTCCTGTGGCAAATCCCATGTTGAGGCTCAGGAATGAAGGGGTATCGTAGCGGTTGAAGTGGGTTGTTAACTGGCTGCTGGTGGTATTCTTACGAAAAATCAGGTCGGAAAAGAAATAGCCTAAGTCTGTTGAAATCATACCTATTCCGGCTCCTACCAGTACATCGCCAATCCAGTGACGGTTGTTCAGCTGTCGCGTGATACCAGTCACTCCTGCCAGGGTATATCCCCCGATGCTATACCACGGACTGAGCATGCCGTATTCTTTATGCAGGATTGTGGCGCACATAAAAGCGGTGGCTGTATGTCCGGAAGGAAATGAATTGTTTGACGAATTGTCCGGACGCATTTCTTTGGTCGTATATTTCAGGGTGTTGACAAAGCCGGCCATAAGGGCTGCTGAGAAAACATTGCTGACTGTGAGCTCCTTCCATGAACTACGACTTTCTACTCCAGCTAATTTCATGCCCCATGTAGCAACTAACGGGACATATTGTGTATAATTGTCATATTCGTGGTGAAAGGTAGGCTGGAAGCGATTGCGCAGTGTACGGAAATCCTGGTTTTGTTTTTTCACGATTAAGCCGGAAACGATAAAAGGAATTCCCATGTACGAAAAGTTTTGTTGGAAAAGTTCCTTTGTTTTCTTTGGCTTCGCTGGAAGAGTCAATGAGGTAAGAGAAGACGTGGAGTCTTGCATCAAAAAATAACTGCTCGCGGGAGTATGTGCATACAGCGAGTGACAGATCAGTGCTGAAATAAAGAAAAATAGTAAAGTGTATATTCTCATTGCTGCCCGTGGTTTTAGGAATACATGGTAAAGAGAGCGGCAAAGGTAGTGCTTTTAAGAGAGAGACTGAAAGTTTTCAGATGTACATTGGGGAAATGTAAATATGTAAAAATGAGGTTTTTATGATTTTGTATGATGTACAAGTGCGTTGGAATTGGGCATAAAAAAAGGAGACCGATGATTCAGTCTCCTTTTATATTAATGGAAAATCCGATTATTTAATGTTCGGGTTCAGCTTGTTCCATTCAGATACTGGAGGAAGAACGCCCATAGCGATTACTTCGTCACGCAGTGCGCACAAGTGTTCGTAGCTCTTATCCAAAGCAGCTTGTTCTTCTGCAGTACCGTTCAAAGCAGCGCAGTGGCAACCGTCAGCTGTGATAGAAGTTTCCCAAGCCATCATGATGTGATCGTACTTTTCGTTAGAAACGTAAGTACCAGCCGGCCAGCGGAATGCTTTGCCACCCATAGCAGCACCAATCATTTCGATAGAAACGTATGACGGGCTCTGGAATGAAGAACGGCCACGCAAGTTGATGATGTTAGCACCACCCTTAGTTACTTTCTGCTGGATTTCAGCCCACTGTTCTTTTGTCAAAGCGTCAGTACCGATGATGTCTGTCAAAGCTTTACCGTTTACTTTAGCAGTAGAAGCAAATACAGCCATCTGTTCGCCGTGACCACCGTAAGTACGGCAGTTTTCAACAGCGTCCATAGAGATACCGAAGTGTTTTGCCAATTCGCTGCGCAGACGAGTAGAGTCAAGAGCAGCCAAAGTAGTTACCTGACCCGGTTTCAAACCAGAGTACAACAGTGTGATCAAACCTGTGATGTCAGCAGGGTTGAAGATAACTACGATGTGTTTTACATCCGGACAGTACTGTTTTACGTTCTTACCGAATTCTTCTGCGATAGCTGCGTTACCTTTCAACAGGTCTTCACGAGTCATACCAGCTTTACGAGCAGCACCACCTGAGTTTACGATATATTTAGCACCAGTCAGCGCTTCTTTGATATCTGAAGTGAAAGTGATGTTCACACCTTCGAAACCGCAGTGGAACAATTCTTCAGCAACACCTTCCAAACCTGGAGCGTACGGGTCGTACAAACAGATGTTAGGAGTTAAGCCCATCATGATAGCAGTCTGAGCCATGTTAGAACCGATCATACCGGCAGCACCAACAATGGTAAGTTTTTCGTTTGTTACAAATTCCATAATTCTTATGTATTTAAGTTATGTATAAAAGTGTATAGTCAGTCTTTGTTTTTTCTTCAATGCAAAGATAGGAAAGTTATCAGTGAAAACGAATCTTTACACTGGTAAATATAGGATGAAAAAAGATGATTTTCGGCAATTACGGAAAAATTTCACTATTTTTAGATGTCATATCCCAATTTTGCAAAGAGTAGGTTACATTTCTTTGTTTGCATTTTATCACTTTAAATTCTTTTCCCTGCTACCTTATTTAATATGCTGATGTCAAGATTTTATATCCTTTTTTTACTTTCCTGAAGCATTTTCTTCTTCCTTGAAAAAACACCTTTTCGTTCAATCTGAAATGTACTTGCGTTTAAGATGAAACCTCCTTGTGTTTTGTGTCAAATGTACTTACGTTTCATTGTGAATGCACTTGCGTTTGGAAGCAGTATTTTGTTTGGTAATTACAGCTAAGAGTTTCATCATGTCAGGGGAGTATATATAAGGCTATTTGGCGGAATAGATGGTAAATCTTTCAATTCTGTTTCAGAAAATCATGGTCTTTTCTGAAATATTCCATATTTTTGCCCGATAACCGTTATGAAGATGAAAGTAAAGTTATACCTGTTAGGGTGGGTAATAATGATATGTAGTGTGATTTCGGTCAAAGGACAAAGCCTGAAAGAGGTTCCAGGTCGGGCTGAAGTAGATACTGCTAAAGTTTACTTGCCTGCTGATTCATTGTTTGCCCGTTTTTTGAAAGAAAAACAAATTCCTGTTACGGCTTGTAATCGTATGACTTTGTTGAAGAGCGGTCGCAGCAAGTTTGAACATTTGTTTCAAGATATAAAGAAGGCTGAAAACTATATCCATCTGGAATACTTTAATTTCCGCAGTGATTCTATTGCCAAGGAATTATTTACCCTGTTGGCTGAGAAAGCCAAAGAAGGAGTGACAATCAAGGCCTTGTTTGATGACTTTGGAAATTTGTCGAACAGTCGTCCCCTGCGAAAGGAACATCTGAAGATGCTGGCGGAAAGAGGAGTGGAAATGGCTCGTTTCAGTCCCATTCGTTTTCCTTATATCAATCACGTATTTTGTCGTGACCATCAGAAAATTGTGGTCATCGACGGAAAAGTGGGATATACGGGCGGCATGAATATTGCCGATTATTATATCAACGGGCTTCCCGAAATCGGTCCCTGGCGCGATATGCACATCCGTATAGAAGGACCGGCGGTGCAGTATCTGGAAAAAGCTTTTTTAGGTGTATGGAATAAGGAAACACACGAAGGTTTGAAGGAAGGGCAAGTGGCGCATGATACGTTGTGTGAGGGTTCCGGAAGAAGGGTGGCCATTGTGCAGCGTATTCCGAAAGTTTGTCCGGAAATCATGCGTGAGGCCTATATTGCGGCATTGGATGCCGCAGAACGTAAGGTGCAGATTATCAATCCTTATTTTACTCCTACTCGTGAAGTCAGAAATGCTATTAAACGAGCGGCAGAACGGGGAGTTCGGGTGGAAATCATGATTCCCGGAAAATCGGATATCTCTTTTACTCCCGATGCCGGGTTTTATATAGCCAATAAGTTGCGTAAGGCTGGAGCACACATCTATGTGTTCAATGGGGGCTTTCATCATTCTAAAATCATGATGGTGGACGAACGGTTCTGTACGGTGGGCAGTACGAACCTGAACAGCCGTAGTCTCCATTATGATTATGAAATCAATGCTTTTATTCTGGATTTGCCTACTACTGCCGAGTTGGGAGAAGTATTTCAGAACGACAAGCTCAATAGTACGATTATGACCCGTGAGGAATATAAGAAGCGGAGTGTCTGGCGTCGTTTTGTAGGATGGTTTGCGCATTTGTTTACACCGGTTATATAATAATAAAAGGTGAATATCTCCTGAAACTACAATTTTTTTCTTATTTTTGTCCGATTATATAGTAGTAACAGTCAAAAAAAGAACCTGATTTTTTACGGAACAATATGTCGTTTTTTAAGGATGTAATCGGACAAGAAGATGTGAAACAACTTCTCATTCATAGTGCAAGGAATGGGAAGATGCCTCATGCCGTCTTGCTGACGGGACCTTCTGGAAGTGGAAAGTTACCCATAGCTTTAGCGGTGGCACGTTATCTTCTTTGTCATCATCCTGCAGAAAATGATGCGTGCGGACAATGTAATTCGTGTAAGATGATGGACCATCTGGCTCATCCTGACATGCATTTTGCTTTTCCGGTAGTACGTAAAAAGGCCGGAAGGGACGTGGTTTGTGATGAATTCCTGCCTCAGTGGCGTGAAATGCTGGGACGTAATTCGTATGCCGACCTTCAGGAATGGATGCGGGTCATTGATGCGGGCAATCAGCAACCTCAGATTTATGTGCGTGAGAGTGATGAAATTCAGCGGAAGCTTTCGCTGAAAGCCAGTCAGGGAGGATACAAGGTCATGCTTATCTGGCTTCCGGAAAAAATGAATGTGGAATGTGCGAACAAGTTGCTGAAACTGCTGGAAGAACCTCCTTTGAAAACCGTATTTCTGTTAGTGAGTGAGGAACCTGACTTATTGCTTCCTACGATTGTGAGTCGTACGCAGCGCATCAATTTAAAACCTTTGCCAGAGTCGGATATTGAGCGTTATCTGGTGGAGCGTTATATGCTTCCTGTGGAAGATGCCCGTGACATTGCACATCGTTCGGCCGGAAGTTTGTTGAGGGCCGTGGAAAATGTGCATTTGGGAGAGGAAAACAAGCTTTGCTTTGAACTCTTTGTGAACCTCATGCGTACGGCCTATAAACGTGATATTCGTAGTCTGAAAGCATGGAGTGAGCAGGTGGCGGGAATGGGACGCGAACGGCAGAAGAACCTCCTGGAATATTGCCAGCGGATGGTGCGTGAAAACTTTATCTGCAATTTTCGTCAACCTGATATGGTATATCTGAGTCCGGAGGAGTTACAGTTTGCCAGCCGTTTTGCTCCTTACATCAATGAGCGGAACATTATTTCCGTGATGGAATTGCTGGAGGAGGCACAGGTACACATTGAGCAGAATGTGAATCCGAAGATGGTTTTTTTTGACATGGCGCTGAGAATGATTGTAGAAATGAAACAACAATAACAATATATGGACGATTTCAAGCTTAAAAACGGAAGTGGCCGACTCTGCTGTGGAGGCTGCGGACGACAGAATAATAAATTGAATACTTACGACTGGCTGGCCGATATTCCTGGAAATGCAGACGAACAGGATATGGTGGAAGTTCAGTTTAAAAATACCCGTAAGGGATATTTTAAAAACAGCAATGGGCTGCATCTGGAGAAGGGAGATATTGTGGCAGTAGAAGCCAGTCCGGGACATGACATCGGTACGGTAACACTGACCGGAAGACTGGTTCCCCTACAGATGCGTAAGGCTAATTTGAAGCCTGATGCAGAAATACGCCGTATTTACCGTAAGGTAAAGCCGGTGGATATGGAAAAATATGAGGAAGCAAAATCACGTGAACATGATACAATGATTCGCTCGCGTAAGATTGCAGAAAGCTTGGGACTTCAGATGAAAATCGGTGACGTGGAATACCAGGGTGATGGCAATAAGGCAATATTCTATTACATTGCAGATGAACGCGTGGATTTCCGTCAACTGATTAAGGTGCTGGCAGAGACTTTCCGGGTGCGTATCGAAATGAAACAGATTGGTGCCCGTCAGGAAGCCGGACGTATCGGAGGAATTGGACCGTGCGGACGCGAGTTGTGCTGTGCTACGTGGATGACGAACTTCGTTTCAGTGTCGACCAGTGCGGCTCGTTTTCAGGATATTTCGCTTAATCCACAGAAACTGGCCGGACAGTGTGCCAAACTGAAATGCTGCCTGAATTACGAAGTAGATGCCTACGTGGAATGTCAGAAACGCTTGCCGAGTAAGGAAATTACCCTTGAAACGTTGGACAACATGTATTATTACTTCAAGGCAGATATTCTGAAAGGAACTATTACTTATAGTACGGATAAGAGTTTTCTGGCAAATGAAGTGACTATCTCCGCACGCAGAGCCTTTGAAGTGCTGAATATGAACAAACGGGGAGAAAAGCCTGAAAAACTGGATGACGAATTCTCCGGACGTGAATCGCAGCGTTCAAAAGACTTGCTGGAACAAGAGAGCTTGACCCGTTTTGATAAGACAAAAGGCGGAAAGAACCGGAAAAAGAAACAAAAAGGGCAGGCATCACAAAACAATGTGTCAGCGGCTCCTGTAGAAGCAGGTAATGGACAAACTCCAGACGCTCCTAAGGAGAAAGAAAATAAAGGACCGCAAGGAAGAAACAACCGTCCACAGAGACCAAAAGGGAATCCGGCTCCGGCAGCTCCACAGGCTCCAGCGGCTGAAAATGCCGGAAATGCACCACAGGCAAAAGCCGGTCAGGAACCTCGCCCTAACCGCAACGGGCGGAGAAATTTCCGTCGGAATAACGAGGGAAACAAACGTCCGGAGCGTAATACAAATACGGATGTACAGGCTTAAAGAATCTTTTATTCATTATATAAAGGCAGGACTGGCACTATGTGTCTTGTTCCTGCTGAATGCCTGTCATACAGATACGCGTTATCATGTATATCAGGCTGTTTCTGGTGAAGAAGGCTGGGATAAATCTGATTCCTTGGCTTTCCATCTTCCTGTAGGACTTTCTTCCGGTGAGTACCGGATGGAGATAGGTCTCCGTCATACCGGAGAATATCCTTATCGGGATATCTGGCTTTCGGTGACGCAGTTGGAAGGCGATTCAATACCGCCCCGCACGGATACACTGCACATTTATCTGACCGATGAAAAAGGACACTGGGTGCAGAGTGGGGCAATGGGAGGATTGTATCAGCATGTATATGTGTCAGATAAACCGGTTATTTTCTCTACCGATTCAATAGACCGCATTTTTCGTATCACTCATCTGATGAGACAGAACCCATTGCCTGGAATATCCGATGTGGGAATCCGGTTATTTCTCTCTGGCCGCGTCAATGCGGAGAAAGACAAACAGCAGGATGGTAAATCCCCACAGTGAGGAACCGCCGTAGCTGAAGAATGGGAGGGGGATACCGATAACGGGGGTTAGTCCGAGTACCATTCCTATATTAATAAAGAGGTGGAAAAAGAAGATACTTAGTACGCAGTAGCCGTATACTCTTCCAAAGCGGCTTTCCTGTCGTTCGGATAGCACGATAAGGCGTAGAATAAGTCCCATGAACAAGAAAATCACCAAAGCGGAGCCGACAAATCCTTGCTCTTCGCCGATGGTACAGAAAATGAAGTCGGTATCCTGTTCCGGAACGTATTTCAGTTTGGTTTGTGTACCGTTGAGAAAGCCTTTTCCGAATAATCCTCCGGAACCGATGGCTATTTTACTTTGGTTGACATTGTATCCGGCTCCTGCAGGGTCATCTTTCATTCCCAATAATACTTCGATTCGAATCTTCTGGTGAGGTTCAAGTACCTGATTGAATACATAGTCGGTCGAGAAGAAAAAGATGCCCGAGCCAACTACGAACAGAATTACATAGAAATAAGCTCTCAGTCGTTCACGCAGATAGAAGAAAGCCAGTGTGAGTATGATACCTCCACAAAGGGCTAACTGGAGATGACATACATTAAACGGAATTACGTAGTTGGAAAACAGGGCTCCTAATAACGTTCCTCCGCCTCCGATACCGAAAATGTAGGCAGCAAGTTTGGGCGACTGACGCTGGCAATATCTTCCCACCAGAAAGGCAGAAAGCAGAATGACAAGTGTCAATACGGAAAATTCTCCCCATGAAGTCATTTCATCAGGCATAATTTCTGTACTGAATTTTAGGCCGACGATAAAAAATACCACAGCACAGATTCCGGAGAATAGAACTGTTCCGGTCATCCCTTCTCTGTAGAGCATTAAAAAAAAGGATAGGTACACCAGGGCAGAACCTGTTTCTTTCTGGAGTATAATCAATGCCATAGGCAGCAGAATGATACCCAAAACGGTTACCAGATTGCGGGTGCGCTGCATTTGGAAAGTATATTCGTTTATATATTTTCCTAATGCAAGGGCTGTTGCAAATTTGGCGAATTCAGCAGGTTGCAGACTTACCGGTCCTAATACAATCCATGAACGTGAACCTTTGATTTCATGCGGATTGAAGATCGTTCCGAACAGTAGTAAAATCATGATGCCATAAAGCAGATAGGCATAGGTATCATATATGCGGTCTTCAAGCATGAGTATGACAAAGCCTATCCCCAGTGAACAGCCTATCCACATCAGCTGTTTACCGGCGCGTGTGGTAATATCCAGGAAATTCGGCTCACCATAATCGTAACTTGCTCCGCACACACTGAACCATCCGCAGATAACCAGTATCAGGTAAAGTCCGATGGTCCACCAGTCCACATTTTTCCATACACTACCTCTCATGTATCCCATAATCAATCCTCCTGTTTTGAATCTCTGTAGCCATGACTTCGTCTTCTGGCGAGAGTTTCCCTTTTAAATACTTTTCAATCATGAGTCGTCCGATGGGCACACCGTATACCGCACCGAATCCTCCGTTTTCCACATAGACTGCAATGGCAATCTTGGGATCTTTCATGGGAGCAAATCCCATAAAGGCTGAGTGGTCTTTTCCACGGTTCTGGGCCGTTCCGGTTTTTCCACATACCTCGATGTCGGGTAAGTTGGCACCTCTACAGGTTCCGCCCAATACAGCAGAGCGCATGCCTTGTACCACTTCCTCGTAATGTGAACGGTCTACCATGGTATATCTTTTCCGTGTGTAAAGTGTGTCGAGCGGTTCACCTTCTACCTCTTTCACTACATGAGGTGTGATAAAATAGCCTCTGTTGGCGATGGTTGCTCCTAAGTTGGCTATTTGTAATGGAGTCAGTGTGACCTCACCCTGTCCGATGGAAATACTGATGATGGTCAGTCCATTCCATGAGCCTCGGTAAGCTTTGTCGTAGACACTTGCATTGGGGATAAATCCTCTTTTTTCTCCGGGAAGGTCGATTCCTAACGGATAACCGAATCCCATGGATACCATATAGTCTCTCCAGGTGTTCATGGCTTTTTGTACAGTTCCGTATTTCTTTCGGGCACCAATCATGTAATAAAGTCCCCAGCAGAAATATCCGTTACAGGAAGTCGCTAATGCCGGAATCAGTGAAAGTGGCGAGGGGTGACCGTGACATCCCACATGAAGTCCCCGGAAGTTGAATCCACCAAAACACGGATAACTGGTTTGGGTAGTTATGATTCCCTCTTGCAGGAAGGTCAGTGCTTGCGAAGTCTTGAAAGTGGAACCTGGCGGATAGGTACCCATGATGGCACGGTTCAATAAAGGCTTCCAGGGGTCACGCGCCAATATCAGGTGGTTCTTACCGCGGTTTCTTCCGACCATTTTTCGAGGGTCGTAAGTCGGTGAAGAAACTAAGCAGAGCACCTCGCCTGTGGATGGTTCTATGGCTACAATACTTCCAATTTTTCCTTCCAGCAGACGTTCTCCCAGTTCCTGAAGTTCGATGTCTAGACTCAGTCGCAGGTTTTTTCCTGCTACAGGAGCCTTATCGAATTTCCCGTCCATATAGTTCCCCTGGATTCGTCCTCGGGCATCACGTAATAATATTTCAATACCTTTTTCTCCTCGTAACTGCTTTTCGTAAGAACGCTCTACACCTAATTTACCGATAAAGTCGCCGGGAATATAGTATTCATCCTTTTCCATATCGGATTTGGAAACCTCGGCAATATCTCCCAGGATGTGAGCTCCGGCATTATAGGTATATTGTCGGATGGTACGTCGCTGGATGTAGAATCCTGGAAACTTAAACAGTTTTTCTTGGAACACACCACAATCTTCGGCTGACAGCTGAGTAAGAAATACCTGATTGGTGTAGGGGGAGTAACCAGGATTAAGTCGGCGGTCTTTCATGTCACGGAATTTTTTTCGCAGGAACTCCGGTGAAATTTTCAGTGTCTGGCATAAATCCATGGTATCCAGCTCCGTAATTTCTTTCATAATCACGGTGATGTCGTAAGCAGCCTGATTATAAACCAGCAGTTTATCATTCCGGTCGTATATGACTCCTCGGCTTGGATATTGTATTTTTTTGAGAAAAGCGTTGCTGTCGGCATTTTTCTTGTAGTCTTCACTCATGATTTGCAGTGAAAGTAAACGTATAAGAAAAATCAGTACAATCACAATGACTGCACCGCCAATTACATATTTTCGCTTTTCAAGATCGTAGTTTCTTTCCACTATTTTTTCCTCCTGACAGAATCAACACATAAGATGAATATGAGCGTGACAATTGTATCACTGGCAATTTTCAGCAACAGCGTGGGCATGTTGGCCAATGAGAATGTATCCAAGATATTCAGTATGAAAGCATGTAATAAAACAAGGACTATCGTATATCGGAAGAATGAAGCAAATCCCATCTGATACATGCCTGGTTCAAAGTTGTCTGTAATGTCACGCAAGGAAAACAATCTGAGAATCCATGGGCGGCAGAAGGCTGTACATACGGCTGTGGCAGCGTTTAATCCTGGTGTATTGCTGAAAATGTCGATGCAAAGTCCTAAAGAAAAGGCCCATAACATTAATCCCTTACGGCTGTTGTCTGAATCTATTTTCAATAAAAAGTAGATGTAGAACAACGGTGTGGCATATTGTTCAAAATGAATGTGGTTGAGTACCAGTACTTGCAGTAAGACAAGTATGATGAACCATTCAAGACGTATGATATATTGCATAATTACCTTGGCTTTCTGTATCGTTAATTTTTATGGTTGCATTGAATGTATGCTATCCTCAAGTTGTGCCTGCTCAGTGCCGTTGAATGACCCTAAAACCCTGACATTGTTCAGTCGGGCAAAGTCCGTGAATAACTTGACCTTGAGCAGGTAAGATAGTCCGTCGTGGCTGTCTTCCATGTCATCTACAGTGCCTACAGGTATCCCGGCTGGAAAAACGGCGCTGTGCCCACTTGTTACAATCGTATCACCTAATGAGAATTCGGAATGTCGGGGCATATCTTTGACGTAGGCATATTGTGAAGAACCTCCTTCCCATTTCAGAAAACCGAAATAAGAGGTTCGTTTGATTTTACAGCTGATGCTGCTTTTGGAATTTAATACGGGCAGTACAATGGCATGATGCTTTCCTGTGAGATAAACAATGCCGACTACTCCGTTTCCACATACGACTCCCATTTCCGGGCGGATGCCGTCGGCCTCTCCTTTGTCGATGGTAATGAAATTGTTGGGGTGTGTGATGCTGTTGTTGACTACTCTTGCATCATATAACACATAGTCTTTTAATGCTTCTTTACGCAGGTTAGCCACTCCTGTAGTGTCTTGTGTATATTGTTCTAAGGCTTGTGACAAGCGTTCCACTTCAATTTCCAGTTCGACATTTCGTGCAGTTAAGTCTTTGTTGACTTCTGTCAGGCCAAAATAGCGTGTTACTTGACTGGAGGCTTCGTATACTATCCCTGCGAGGTAATTAGCAGAAGTAAAGAAAGCACTTCCCTGATAGTTGTTGAAACGGAACAGCAGGGTAAGTGAAATAACCTCCAAAAGAACGAAAAGGAACCAGTGATTATATTTCAGCAGAAAATTAAGCAGGTTTCGCATGTCAGAGAATCCGAATGGTGTATAAACGAAAAAATGAAAATTGAAAATGAAGAAATCTGAAATCTCTTCATTTTCAATTTTTATGATATTATCTCATCAGGAATGAGAAACGATCTACATTCTTCAGTGCAATGCCTGTTCCCTTGGCTACGCTCAGCAAAGGATCTTCGGCAATATGGAAAGGAATGTTGATTTTATCTGTCAGTCGTTTGTCAAGTCCTCTCAGAAGCGCTCCGCCTCCAGCCAGATAGATACCATTGTTTACAATGTCGGCATACAATTCAGGAGGTGTATTTTCCAGGGCACTTAAAATAGCTGTTTCTATTTTGGCAATGCTCTTTTCCATACAATGCGCGATTTCCTGATAGCATACCGGAACCTCCATCGGCAGGGCAGTAATTCTGTTTGGACCGCGTACGATATAATCTTCAGGTGCATCATCTCCCAGGTCTGTCATGGCTGCACCTACGTGAATCTTGATACGCTCTGCCATTCTTTCACTGACTTTGACATTGTGCTGACGGCTCATGTATTCCTGAATATCGGCTGTCAAATCATCTCCGGCTACACGGATAGAGTTATTTGACACAATACCTCCCAAAGAAATGACGGCGATTTCTGTAGAACCTCCACCTATGTCAACTACCATGTTACCTTCCGGAGCTTCTACATCCAGTCCGATACCGATAGCTGCAGCCATAGGTTCGAATATCAGGTAGACATCACGTCCTCCTGCATGTTCCGCGCTGTCACGTACGGCGCGTAATTCTACTTCTGTAGAACCGGAAGGTACTCCGATTACCATACGCAAAGAGGGAGTGAAGAAATGGCGTCCTGTATTTACTTTTTTAATCAATCCGCGCATCATCTGTTCGCAAGCGTTGAAGTCGGCAATAACACCGTCACGTAACGGACGTACAGTGCGAATGTTCGGATTTTCTTTTTCGTACATCAGCTTGGCACGTTCACCTACGGCAATCATCTTGTCTGTGCGACGATCCAATGCAACAACAGATGGTTCGTCTACCACAATCTTGTCATTGCTGATAATGATGGTATTGGCTGTGCCAAGGTCCATCGCTATGTTTTGTGTAAAGGAGAATAATCCCATTCCTTTAATATAAGTCTAGAATTTTGAAATTAATAAATCCGTTTTAGGAAGACTGAATGACTGCCAGCACAATTATTTTTTGAAATAATCGCGGATAGCAGTGTCGTAGTGTGAAGAAACAGTAAATGCTTCACCTGCAAACCAACGGCGTTGTTCGCGTGTGGTTACAGCTCCCTGTTTGTTGAGGATTTCCAATAAGGGTTGGTATTGATGCTTGCTGGCTACGATTACTACATCATTGAAGTTCTTAGCTCCGGCACGAATCAATGAGATACCACCTATATCAATTTTTTCGATGATGTCTTGTTCTGCTGCACCGCTTGCAACTGTATCTTCAAAAGGATACAAGTCTACAATAACCAAGTCAATCTCTGGAATTTCATACTGAGCAACCTGCTTCTGGTCGCCTTCCAGTTCTCTGCGGCAGAGAATACCTCCAAAGATTTTAGGATGCAATGTCTTAACGCGTCCTCCAAGAATAGAAGGATAAGTGGTAATGTCTTCTACAGCCTTGCAAGGATAACCTAATGATTCAATGAACTGACGTGTTCCTCCGGTAGACAAGAACTCAACGCCTTCTGCATGAAGCTTGGCCAGGATGGCGTCCAAACCGTCTTTATGGTAAACAGACACCAATGCGGTCTTTATTTTCTTTGATTCTGACATAAATGTTTGATATTTAAAATTCAGGTGCAAAATTACGAATTTTCAGGTGATAAACGCAGGATAATGAGCATAAAATATCTTTTTTTTGCATTATCACTGAAAGTTTTAATGCTGTTGTTTGAAGAGAAACAAAGTTTTTTCAGGCTGCCCTTTTTATTTTGTAACACGATTGTAACATATATGACATTCTTTTATAACACGAACGAAATATTTTTGCACTCGGAAAAAACTTAACAAAACAAGTATGGAAACTGTTTATTTAGGAATTGTTATTTTCTTATTTATGCTGGCAGTCTTTGATTTGCTGGTGGGTGTCAGTAATGACGCAGTGAATTTCATGAACTCTGCGGTAGGTGCAAAAGTGGCAAAGTTCAGAACAATTATTATTGTAGCTGCTATCGGAGTGTTTGCTGGAGCGGTGCTGAGTAACGGGATGATGGATATTGCCCGTCACGGAATTTTTCATCCGGTAAACTTCAGCTTTTATGAAATCATGTGTATTCTGCTCGCGGTAATGGTGACGGATGTGGTCCTTCTGGATGTCTTTAATACGTTAGGACTTCCTACTTCTACCACTGTTTCAATGGTATTTGAATTATTGGGAGGTACTTTTATTCTTGCCATTTTAAAGATTGTCGGTGATGAAACCGGACTGTTAACCTTAGGTGATATGATGAATACGGAAAAGGCCCTTTCAGTGATTATGGGTATTTTCCTTTCGGTAGCTGTCGCTTTTATTGTCGGTACTATTGTACAATATATATCTCGACTAATTTTCAGTTTCAATTATAAAAAGAATCTTTCTTGGACTATTGGAATTTTCGGTGGTATTGCCGTAACTTCTTTGGGGTATTTTATTATCATTAAGGGGCTGAAGAGTGCTTCTTTTATGACTCCGGAAGCTTTGCAATGGATTCAAGATAATACAATGGCATTGGTAGGTGGATGCTTTGTCGTGTTTACCATACTCATGCAGGTGTTGCACTGGTGCAAGGTGAACGTATTTAAGATTATTGTATTGCTGGGTACATTCTCTTTGGCATTGGCTTTTGCCGGAAATGACTTGGTAAACTTTATCGGTGTACCTTTGGCTGGCTTCTCTGCTTATACAGATTATGTCGCTAATTCCAACGGTGCCGGTATACATGACTTTATGATGTCTTCGTTGATGTCTTCTGCCAAGACTCCTCCTATTTTCCTGATTGCATCTGGTATCGTGATGGTATATGCACTGGCTACTTCAAAGAAAGCGAAGAATGTAATCAAGACTTCTGTAGATTTGGCTCGTCAGGAAGAAGGTGATGAAATGTTCGGTTCTTCTGCATTGGCTCGTGTGATTGTTCGTCGTGCGACTAATATCAATGATTTTCTGGTACGTGTTATTCCGGTAAATGTTCGTCGTTGGATTGACAGCCGTTTCAATAAAGATGAGGTTATTTTGGCAGACGGAGCTGCGTTTGATATGGTACGTGCTTCTGTGAATCTGGTTCTTTCCGGATTGTTGATTATCATCGGTACGACCATGAAACTGCCTTTGTCTACTACTTATGTTACATTCATTGTAGCGATGGGTAGCTCGTTGGCCGACCGCGCCTGGAGTCGTGAAAGTGCTGTATATCGTATTACGGGTATGCTTTCAGTGATTGGTGGTTGGTTTATCACTGCATTTGTAGCTTTCACTATCTGTGCTTTGGTAACTTTCATCATGTTCTACACCAGCTTCTTCGGTATGTTTGTATTTATCGTAATAGCTGTGGTACTTCTTGTTCGTAGTAATATTAAATATGGCAAGAAGGAAAAGATTGAAAGCCAGGATGATGTGTTTAAACGCATGATGAGCAGTAAAGATAAGGGTGAAACTTTGGCTTTGCTTCGTCAGCATGTACAGGAAACACTGACCGATTATGTGGGTTTCTGTGAAAAGACGTATGTACAGGTAACCGACGGGTTCATTAATGAAGATTTGCGTAGCTTGCGAAAGGCTATGAGTGCGACGGACGACCAGAAAAAAATGTTGAAGAAACGTCGTCGTAAGGAAATACTTGGTCTCCGCCGTTTGCCGATAACCGTGGCTATGGAAAAGAATACTTGGTTCCACTTGGGAAGTAACAGTTGTGAGCAGATGCTTTATTGCTTGAAGCGAATTTGTGAACCATGTAAGGAGCATGTAGACAATAATTTTAATCCGATTTCTCCGGATTGTGTAAAAGAATTCTTGCCTGTACGTGATGAATTATGCAAACTGATGGAGCGTGCTAAAGTGGCTATCAGCCAGGATAATTATGAAGATGCAGATGATATTCTGAAAAAAGGAGATGACCTGAAAAATCGTATCTCTGCTTTGCGTAAGCAGCAGATGAACCGCATGCAGGAAGGCGATAATGCAAGCTTGAAGGCATCTATGGTATATTTGAATATTCTTCAGGAATCTCAGGAGTTGGTAAGTATCTGGCGTCATTTGCTTCGTGCCAGCCGCTTCTTCCAGGGAGATTATGTACCTCAGGAAGTTTCAATGATTGCGCTTACAGAAGAAAGATAATTTTGTATCCTTAAAAAGAAGGCCGATAAAGGGTTAATGCCCTTTATCGGCTTTTATTTTTTATTTGTCTTCTATTTCGGTGAGATTCCCTGTTGTGGAATTCATGATAAACCCTCTTACTTTTATGTCTTGAGGCACGAGCGGGTGATGGCGTACGATGTGTACACTTTTTTGTACGGCTTCTTCCGTGTCATTAAATCCGCTGAGCCATGAGTTAAGGTTGATGTCACAATATTGCATCATTTCAATATGGTCTTGTGAGATTCCTCTTTCACGCATGTGCTGTAGCATGGTTTCACTGTCCATGTGCTGTACGCCACAATCGGTATGTCCGATAATCATGACTTCTTCTACTCCTAACTCATAGATTGCCACAAGTAAGCTTCGCATGGCACTACCGAAAGGGTGAGTGATGGTACCTCCGGCATTCTTGATGATTTTGACGTCACCGTTCTTTATTCCTAAGGCTGCGGGAAGTAATTCTGTCAGGCGGGTATCCATGCAAGTGACAATGGCAATTTTTTTGTCAGGGTATTTGTTCGTTATGTACTTTTCGTATCCCTTGGTTTCTACGAAAGTCTTGTTGAAATTTAATAATTCGTCTATCATAACATTTATATTTTGTATAGAATATAGGCAAAAATACAGATTTATTTTGTGATATTCCAGTGGGCTTTTGGAGGAATTCTTAAAATCATGCACTTATCATGAAGAAGCTTCTGATTTTTTCGTACTTTTGTAGAAAATTCAACCAAACTATTAAAATATGGCTAAAGAACTCGAACTCAAGTACGGCTGTAACCCTAACCAGAAGCCGGCCCGCATTTTCATGCAGGAGGGAGAACTGCCTATTGAAGTATTGAACGGACGTCCTGGATACATTAACTTCCTGGATGCGTTTAACGGATGGCAGTTGGTGAAAGAATTGAAAGAAGCTACCGGAATGCCGGCTGCAACTTCGTTCAAGCACGTGAGTCCTGCCGGAGCCGCAATCGGTCTGGAACTGGATGAAACCATGAAAAAGATTTATTTCGTGGATAATTTGCCTTTATCTCCGTTGGCAAATGCGTACGTGCGTGCGCGTGGAGCAGACCGTATGTCATCGTATGGCGATTTTATAGCTTTGAGTGACGTCTGTGATGAAGAAACAGCTCGTTTTATCAATCGTGAGGTTTCTGACGGCGTGATTGCTCCGGGATACACTGACGCAGCCCTTGAAATTCTGAAAAATAAACGTAAGGGTACTTATAACGTGATTAAAATTGATCCGGAATATCGTCCGAATCCCATTGAACGTAAGGATGTGTTTGGTATCACTTTTGAGCAGGGACGTAACGAAGTGAAATTGAATGGAGCAGAATTGTTTGAAAACATTCCGACTCAGAATAAGAATTTCCCTGAAGCTGCTAAACGTGATTTGATGATTGCATTAATCACGTTGAAATATACTCAGTCTAATTCTGTTTGCTACGTGAAGGATGGACAGGCTATCGGTATTGGTGCCGGACAGCAGAGCCGTATCCATTGTACTCGCCTGGCTGGTAATAAGGCTGATATCTGGTATTTGCGCCAGCATCCGAAGGTGCTGAATTTGCCTTGGGTAGAAAAGATCCGTCGTGCCGATCGTGATAATACCATCGATATTTATATTAGCGAAGATCATGACGATGTATTGGCTGATGGAGTATGGCAGCAGTTCTTCACTGAGAAACCTGAAGTATTGACACGCGAAGAAAAACGTGCTTGGCTTGATACATTGAAGGGAGTATCATTGGGTTCGGATGCTTTCTTCCCGTTTGGAGATAATATTGAACGTGCTCACAAGAGTGGCGTGGAATATATTGCTCAGGCAGGAGGTTCTGTGCGTGATGACCATGTGATTGAAACTTGCGATAAATACGGTATTGCAATGGCATTTACGGGAATCCGTTTATTCCATCATTAATAATGAATTAGTCTGAAAATAGAGGGGTAAATTTGCTGGCGAGGATGAAAAGCAAGCGAATTTACCTCTCTTTTTTTGTAAATAGTATTTGATTTACTATCTTTGCAAAAGTTTGATACTAATCTTGGGCTTGTTTGGTTTTGACAGCGAGAGATGTGGTATGTAAGCATGCAGTGCGTCAGTGATTTGCACTATAATCTCAGTTACTGAACAATTATCTGGCAACGAAAATTATGCTCTCGCTGCTTAATCGAAGAATAGTAGATTAGCTTTATTTCCGTCACAGTGATGGAAACGAGATGTCGCTCAAAAGCTCTTGTTCCGAAGCGTTTGGTCAAGCGGCACAGCAAATTCGGGAATAGTTTCAGTCGGGTTCCGAGGCTGAAATGAAATTTTAGGGACTAAGGTATAAGTGGGTGGCTCTGGTCTTGCTTATGCACGAAAACCGAAGGCAGAGATAAGCATGTAGAAAGCATATGGCTTCCTTGTTTGGACGAGGGTTCGACTCCCTCCAGGTCCACGATGATTATTTTAAACCGCTGAACATCAGCGGTTTTTTGTTTTTTTAAGCTCTTATACTTTCCCCGTTTTATCAGTCAGTTCCATCAGAAAAGCTATATAAAAATCTGAAGCTCTATTCGGATAGAGCTGTTCTATATTATTGCCCGATGCAATAGAAATTGTACAGGAAATATCTTTACGATGATGTCGCAGCACGTTCGTGTTAAGACCTCGACACGTACGTGTCGACCTCTCCGCACGTACGTGTCATGACCTCGTCACGTACGTGTCGAGGTAAATCTGGTTTTGTCTTCAAGAAATAACGAACGGATATTTCATGAAAAAGTTCAGGAATTCTTTACAAACAAAAGAGACCGGTATCTCAGCGGAGAGACCGGTCCTGAATTTGAGTAAGATTTTTTATCGGATTGGCTATAACGGAAATGCGACAACAGCAAGTTTTTAATCGGTAATGGTGTCATCGAAGTTTTCTATTCGGGTGACTTTCTTGATGTGGTCTAATTTCTTAAGGTTCTCGCAGATGGTATTTACATCATCTACATCGTGTACAAACAATTGAATTCGGCCTTCAAAAATACCATCATTGGACTCGATATTCAATTTGTGAATATTTACGTTCAATTGTTGTGATATAATACCTGTTACTTGGTTAAGCACCCCAATTCCATCGATTCCTTTCATGTATACATTTACCGGGAAGTTAAGTGCTTTGCCAATTTCCCATTGTACGGCCAATAATCTGTTGCCAAAGCTGGTCTTCAGTTGCGTAGCTATCGGGCATTGGCGCTTATGGATAATAATTCGATTGTTGTCGTCAATATATCCTAAGACATCATCTCCAGGGATTGGTTTACAGCAGTCTGCAATGATGTAGTGCTTCTGAATTTCTTCAGGCGTAAGCTTGACAATTTTCTTCTTGTCGATGTTCAAAGCAGGTTTTTCTTTGGAAGATGCATTATCCTGAGACTTGGGTTTGCTTCCTCCTCCAAATGCAAATGCAATGTATTTTTTCCAATTTGTAGGGGTGGATTTTTCTTTTAACTCATTCTTATCCAAATCTCCTAAGGTGAAAACTTTTTGCCCGACCTGGTACATTAAGTCTTCAGGAGTTTTTAATTTATGAAGGGTACAGAGCTTCTGGATGTTCGTTTCGGTAGCTTCAATGCCTTCTTTCTTAAGGAATTCATGCAGCATGTCTTCTCCGGCCTGCTGGACTTCCTTTCGTTCTCTTTTGAGGATGGATAATATTTTAGCCTTGGCTTTTGCTGTCGTGGCAAAATTAATCCATGAAGGTTGTACTTTCTGTGATTTTGAAGTCAGAATTTCTACCTGATCTCCACTTTGCAGTTTATGGCTCAGTGGTACCAGTTTATGGTTTACTTTAGCTCCAATACAATGGCTTCCTAAGAATGTATGAATGGAGAAAGCAAAATCAAGTGCGGTTGCATTCTGAGGCATCGTTTTAATTTCACCCTTAGGAGTAAATACAAATATCTCAGATGCGAAAAGATTAAGCTTGATTGTATCCAGAAAGTCAAGGGCATCGGGCTGCGGATCATCCAAAATTTCTTTGATGGTTTTCAGCCATTTGCTAAGCTCTCCTTCGTCTTCACTTCCTCCTCCTTCTTTGTATTTCCAGTGTGCGGCAAAACCTTGTTCTGCTACATCATTCATTCGCTCACTTCTGATCTGAACTTCAATCCACTGTCCTTTGTTGCTCATCAATGTCACATGAAGAGCCTGATATCCATTGGCTTTTGGATGGCTGACCCAATCGCGTAAACGGTCAGGATGAGGCTTATATATCCGGGAGATAGCTACATAAATGTTGAAGCAGTCATTCAGTTCTTCCTCTTCATTCTTAGGAGTGAAAATGATGCGTACGGCAAGTATGTCATAGATTTCTTCAAACGTGATATGTTTGTTTTGCATCTTGTTCCAGATGGAGTAGGGAGACTTGATACGTGCCAGAATACGATAAGGGAGTCCCATTTTATCTAATTGTTCGCGAATGGGAGCTGTGAATTCTTCAAATAAGTTGGTTCTTTCAGCTTGAGTAGCCTTTAGCTTTTCTTCGATTTGCTGGTAAGCTTCTGGGTGTTCGTATTTAAAACTTAAGTCTTCCAATTCAGTCTTGATACGATTCAGGCCCAGTCGGTTGGCGAGAGGAGCGTAGATGTAGAGTGTTTCCCCGGCAATTTTATATTGTTTGCTTGGAAGCATGGAGCCTAAGGTACGCATATTATGCAACCGGTCGGCAATTTTTATAAGAATGACACGGATGTCATCATTCATTGTGAGAAGCAACTTCTTAAAGTTCTCAGCTTGTGCAGAAGCTCTGTCTCCGAAGATTCCTCCTGAGATTTTGGTTAATCCATCTACAATTTGAGCAATCTTAGGTCCAAACAAGTTTTCGATATCCTCTACGGTGTAGTCAGTATCTTCTACTACGTCGTGGAGTAGAGCAGAACAAATAGAGGTAGATCCTAAGCCGATTTCTACGCAGGCGATGCGTGCTACAGCGATAGGATGTAGAATATAAGGCTCGCCCGAACGTCGGCGCACTCCTTTGTGTGCCTGTCGGGCGAAATTAAATGCTTTTGTAATTATCTCGACTTTTTTCCGATGTTTACTTTTCAGGTATTGGTCCAATAGCTCCTGAAATGCTTCATCAATCAGTTTTTCATCTGTCTGTTCCTGGGTAAGTTTCTCCTCGGTCATAATTCTCTCCCTTTTCTTTGAATCAATAATGCAAAAATAGAGAAAAATACGAATCAAACAAGCAAATGAGGGGTTTTCTTACCGGATGCGTAGAGATTTGCCAGCCCGGATGCTACTTCCCTTGATTCCGTTCAGTCTCCGTAATTGGCTTACGCTAACTCCGTACTTAGCGGCAATACCTCCTAATGTCTCTCCGTTACGGATACGGTGGTATACAGCTTTCCCGCTATTTTTCCCTTTAGTAGTGGTATTGCTGACTGTTACAGTATTACGACGTGTCTGATAAATTTCCGGTTTGTAGTTGTAGATACTGTCTTCGTGATCAATAAAACAGCTCATCATCTGAGTTGGCAACCGTAAGGCATAAGGCTTCTCATTTCCTGGAATGATATCTTTTTTAAATTCCGGATTGAGCGCTCGTAGTTGATCAATGTCAATCTTACAGACTTCAGCTATTTGATTCAAATTTAATGAGCGGTTGATATGGACAGTATCAGTACTTTCTGGCATGTTCATCTCCATAGGGCTAATGTAGTGCTCACAATAATAAGTCATGATGTAGTTTGCTGCTACAAATGCAGGTACGTAGCCTCGGGTCTCTTTGGGTAAAAAGTTGTAGATTTTCCAGAAGTCTTTTTCACCTCCAGCACGGCGGATAGCCTTGTTGATAGTACCAGGTCCACAGTTATAGGCTGCTAGAACGAGATTCCAATCTTGATAAATATCATATAAGTCTTTCAAATATCGAGCTGCTGCGCGGGTAGATTTAATAGGGTCTCTGCGTTCGTCCACAAGTGAATTAACTTTCAAACCGTATACTTGTCCCGTGCGAAGCATGAATTGCCACAATCCTACAGCACCCTGTGAAGAAGTTGCAGTTGGATTTAATGCAGATTCAATAACAGGAAGATATTTTAATTCTAAAGGAAGGTCGTACAAATCTAATGCTTCTTCAAAAATAGGCATGTATAGATTGTTGGCGCTCAGCATAAATGAAACCTTTTGGCGGAGCCGGGTAGAATACATGTCTATAAATTTCCGTATGATGTCATTATAAGGCATCTCTATGATGGCAGGAATGCGCTGTAAACGATCCATGTAGATAGAATCGCTGACTTCTGGATTTTGGGTAGTCATTGTACAGTTCTCGGCTGGATTTATGTAATGTTTGGAAATCCAGTCCAAGTACAGACTATCCGTGGTAGAAATCATTCCTTCTGGTAAATCTATTACATCTTCTTGTCCATTAGCTTGTATGGTAATCGTCTTTTCTGTCTGTTGGGCAAAAAGAGATGAAGCGTTACAGATTGCAGCAGTAAGTAAACTAAAAATTATTCTTTTCATCTTTTAAAATTTAATACAGCATTGCAAACCAACTCCTTGCGGACGGTTGCGGAATGCATCGTTGAACACGGTAGGTTCCCATTTCATGCTGAGGTCTTTGCTGATATCAAAATCAGACAGCTCAGCATCTACATAGGCATCAATCACTGATAGCAGATATACACCAATGAATGCAAATATACTTAAGTCGCGTTGACGGCGATAAAGGTCTTTTCGTTTTCGGAAGATTTCCTGCCAATACTCCAAACGGTCATTGACATTTGTTCCGGGGGGAAGGAAATCCAGATAGCTGTTGTTATTGGGGTTATCGCTCATAATGTCTTGGTAGGCTTGCGAATAATCCTTATACATCTGTCCGTTCCATGTCAAGGCGTATGCACATCCTACGAAACCTCCATAAATGATAGGTAGTTTCCAGTACTTCCGGTTGTAAATCTGTCCGGCTCCAGGGATAACGAGTCCTAACCATACTGTACGGTTAGAATTGGGTATCCAGCGTTTTTTCTCCTGAGTTGGAGGTAAGTTCTTTTGAATAGAATCATTCTGTTTTGCTAGAGCAGCTGTATCTATAGGCGCTTCCAGCGTTTCCAAAGCAAGTTGCCGGTGTAGGTTGGTCGTATCGGCCAAGGCTAGACTGTCAGCACGATTCTGTGAGCGGATAGAATCGGCTGTAAGTATACCTTCCCTGCGTTTTTGGGCTCGCTGTGCATTCACTTCCATGTTTCCCCAAGGGATACAGAATAGCAGGATAAGCGACAGAATATATGTAAAAGTATGTGCTCTCAAATTATTTTTGTTTATTCCGTTTTTTTCAAAGAATCCAGAATCTCCATAATTCTTTCCAAATCTGCATCGCTGTTGAAAGGAATGCTGATTTTTCCTTTCCCTTTATTGGTACAGGAAAGCTGTACTTTTGTTCCAAAGAAAGTACATAGATGATTTTGAAGCATAGAGTATTCTTCAGATAGTTGTGTGCCTTTGGCAGAGATCGTTTTTCCTCCACTTTTTATACTTTCACCGTTAGCCAGTGCTTTTACGATTTCTTCCACTTTACGCACGGAATACCCTTGAGCGACCGTCTCATTAAAAATACGTATCTGAGTTTTAGGGTCTTCCAGAGTTAGTAACGCACGTGCATGTCCCATATCTATTTCCTTATTCTTCAAGGCTACTTGGATGGGGGCTGGCAATTTTAGCAGACGTAAATAGTTTGCTATGGTTGTTCGTTTTTTGCCAATGCGTTCGCTCAGGCGTTCTTGTGTCAGTTCATATTGTTCAATTAAATGCTGGTAGGCCAGTGCGATTTCCAGAGAATTCAGGTCTTCGCGTTGAATATTTTCAATCAAGGCCATTTCCATCACATTCTCGTCATCTGCAGTACGAATGTATGCTGGAATTGTTTTCAGACCGGCAAGTATAGATGCTCTGTATCGTCTTTCACCTGCAATAATTTGATAAGAATCTTCGTTGAGTTTACGTAAGGTGATAGGCTGGATGATACCTATTTCCGCAATGGAATCAGCCAGTTCTTGTAAGGCGATAGGGTCAAATTCACGACGAGGCTGGTTGGGGTTTACAGATATTTTGTCCAGTTCTATTTCGTTGATGGATGATGATCCGGAAGTTTTCACTTCTTCGTTGGATATCAGAGCATCAAGTCCTCGTCCTAATGCAAATTTTTTTTGTACTGCCATATACTTATTTGCTATTTCTTGTTATAATTTCATTGGCTAAAGCCAAATGGTTTTTAGCTCCGGTTGATTCTGCATCATAAAGAATAGCAGGAATGCCGTGGCTGGGTGCTTCGCTTAATTTGACATTACGCTGAATAATGGTTTTGAAAACCAGTTCCTGGAAATGTCTTTTCACTTCGTCGTATATCTGGTTGGCCAGACGCAGGCGCGAGTCGAACATCGTCAGCAGGAATCCTTCGATTTCCAATGAAGGATTTAGTTTTGTCTTGATAATCTTGATTGTGTTTAAAAGCTTGCTGATACCCTCTAGCGCAAAATACTCACATTGTACTGGAATAATTACAGAGTCGGCAGCTGTTAAGGCATTGATGGTAATTAAACCTAAAGATGGAGAACAGTCTATCAAAATGTAATCGTATTCGCTTTTCATCGGCTCTAACGCACGTCGCATGATTTTCTCGCGGTTCTCCAAATTCAGCATTTCGATTTCAGCACCCACCAGGTCAATGTGAGAAGGTATGATGTCTAATCCGTCAATATCGGTTGTATAAATCGCTTCCCGTATGTCAGCCTGATTGATCAGACATTCATAGATTGAACAGTCAATGTCTTTCAAATCTACACCAAGGCCGGATGAGGCATTTGCCTGAGGGTCAGCGTCAATCACTAGTACTTTCTTCTCGAGAGTAGCTAAAGATGCAGCCAAATTTATAGTGGTAGTAGTTTTGCCTACACCTCCTTTTTGGTTGGCTAAAGCAATAATTTTTCCCATATTAATCAGTTTATTCTGATTGCGAAGTAACTAATAAATGACGATAGTTTCAATTAAAATTCCATGACTTTTGGGAAAGTGTTGAAAACTCACCTCATCTGTTAATAACTTCACGCGGGCAAAGATATATATTTTTAGCTAATTGCATGATGTGGTTTGGTAAGATTAAGATTTGTTGTAACTTTACACTCATAAAAGTTTGGATAATAAAGATATGATGAAAGAGAAACCATTTCTGTTGTTGTCGAATGATGATGGATTTGCCGCAAAGGGCATTCAGGAACTGATAAAAGTATTAAGACCAATGGCTGATTTGATGGTAGTAGCACCTTCTGGACCACGTTCTGGAGCTTCCGGTTCTATTACTTCAGAGTATCCGCTTCGTTGTAAAAAGATAGAGTCGGCACCGGGATTTTCATTGTACAGTTGTACGGGTACTCCTGTGGACTGTGTGAAACTGGCCTTGCACGACTTGGTACCCCGTACGCCTGATATGGTGATAGGAGGAATTAATCACGGAGATAACTCTTCTGTCAATGTACACTATTCAGGTACAATGGGAGTTGTAATAGAAGGATGTCTGAAAAAAATACCTTCAGTCGGTTTTTCTCTTTGTAATCATGCGGAAGATGCTGATTTTACGCCTACTTTCCCTTATATACAACGTATCGTAAAAGAGGTATTGCAGCATGGGTTGCCTGTAGGAACCTGTTTGAATGTAAATTTCCCTGATGTAAAGGAGCTGAAGGGAGTGCGTATTTGTCGGCAAACAGACGGAGTCTGGACAAATGAGTTCGTAAAGTCTGTTCATCCTAGAGGTGGAAACTATTATTGGCTTACAGGCTCTTACCGGAACGATGAACCTGAGGCACAAGATACCGACCATTGGGCATTGGATCATGGATACGTAGCTATTACTCCTACTCAGATAGATGTAACAGCTTATACTTTGATGGAGCAATTGAATCACTGGAATTGGCAGCTATGAAATATTATTTAATTGTAGGTGAAGCCTCGGGTGATTTGCATGCATCTAATTTAATGAAGGCACTGCAAGAAAAAGATTCCAAAGCCGAGTTTCGTTTTTTCGGAGGTGATTTAATGGCAGCAGCAGGAGGTTCACTGGTCAAGCATTATAAGGATATGGCATACATGGGATTTATCCCGGTGTTGCTTCATTTGCGGACAATCTTTCGTAATATGGATTTTTGTAAGAAAGATATTGTTCAGTGGAATCCTGACGCATTGATTTTGGTGGATTATCCGGGGTTTAACCTGAAAATAGCTGAATATATAAAAGCGCATACGAATATTCCAATCTTCTATTATATTTCTCCTAAAATTTGGGCTTGGAAGGAATACCGCATCAAGAATATTAAACGAGATGTGGACGAGTTGTTCTCTATATTACCTTTTGAGGTGGATTTTTTCAAGAAACATAATTATCCCATTCATTATGTCGGAAATCCGTGTGTAGATGCCGTACATTGTTTTAAGCAAGGATATACCGAGAGCTTTGAGGAATTTACCTTTCGTAACGGGTTGGATAAAAAGCCGATTATTGCTTTGTTGGCTGGTAGCCGTAAACAGGAGATTAAGGATAATCTACAGCGAATGATACAAGCATCCCGTAACTATACAGAATATCAGTTTGTTATTGCGGGAGCTCCTGGAATATCTCCCGAATTTTATCAGGCTTATATGGGGACTGATACTAAAATTATATTTGGGCAGACATATAGCTTACTAAGTCATGCTACGGCTGCTTTGGTTACCAGTGGTACGGCTACGCTTGAAACAGCCTTGTTCCGGGTGCCTCAGGTGGTGTGTTATTATACTGCTGCAGGAAAACTGGTTTCATTCTTACGCCGACATATTTTAAAAGTTAAATATATTTCTTTGGTCAATTTGATTGCTGGTCGTGAAGTCGTGGCTGAATTGGTAGCGGATGGCATGACCGTAGAAAATGTGAAGCAACAATTAGACGCAATTCTACCTGGGCAAATGGCTCGTGAGAAAATGTTGCAGGATTATGATGCGTTGATTAAAATTCTAGGACAGGAAGGAGCTTCTGAACGGGCAGCCGGAAAAATCGTTGAACTTTTATCTCAAAAATATAACAGGTCCTTACAGTAAGACTGAAGGACCTGTTATCAATTTTCTGCTTATATTATTCAATAAAAGAAATGATATACAAATAAACAACCGCTGCTGGAACCGCCATCAGGGTACTGTCAAAGCGATCTAACATACCTCCATGGCCAGGTAATATATTGCCTGAGTCCTTTATTCCAATAGTGCGTTTAAGCAACGATTCTGTCAAATCTCCTAATGTACCGAATATCACAACGGTCAAAGCCAAGCCTATCCAGATACTGATTGGCATAAACGGAAAGAAATGCGCCATTACAATAGCCCCTATGATACTGAAGACTCCTCCACCAATGGAACCTTCCCATGATTTTTTAGGAGAAATTCGTTCAAACAAGCGATGTTGCCCGAATAGCATACCTGTACAATATGCTCCCGTATCATTAATCCATGTGAAAATAAATATTGACAACGGCAATATCGGGTTGTACTGTACCTGATAATGTGACAATTCTCCTTCATTTCCAATAGAATGATAGGCCAGTACGTTTAACATCGCAAACGAAAGTGCGATGTAGATTTGGCTCATCATGGCATACGCCCAGTTGTTCAGTGGATTCTTTTTCTTTAAATATAGCTCGCTGACAAGCAGGTATATGATAAGAAATAAGTAAGGAATCAGTATTTCTGTTTGCCCAGGCATGACACCTAAATAGGCAAATCCGAAAAACAAAAATACACCGGCCAACATACATATAGGTTTGTTTATCTCTACATCCGGTTGTTTGCTTACGATGTTCCCGAACTCATGAATAGTCAGGGCTGTAATCAGAGCAAACAATAGGGTGAAAGAGATAGGACCTCCAAGAATACAACCAATAAGTACTCCTACGAAGATTATTCCCGTAATTGCTCGTTGAATAAAGTTATTTTTCACGTTGGTAGGTTTTTGTTCGGTTATGCTTCTTCTTTTTCTTGGTTTTCTTCCTGTGAAGGGGTGTTGTTTTCACTAGAAGAGTTATTTTCACCATCCGTATTTTCCTGCTTGTTTTCCAGTTGTTTGGTTTCCGGTAGCTGCTCATTGGCCGCCATAATTTCTTCCGAACGGGAAGTCCATGGACGTTTACCGAAAATCTTTTCAACATCTTCTGCAAAGATTACTTCTCGGTCAATTAACAGCTGTGCCAGTTGATTGTGCCCTTCACTATGTTCTTGCAGCAAGGCCTTTGCACGCATGTACTGCTCATTAATCATGTGCTGTACTTCCTGGTCTATAAGCTCAGCTGTATGTTCACTGTATGGTTTCGTAAAGCTGTAATCTTCATTGCTATTATAATAACAGAGATTAGGAAGCTTGTCACTCATACCTGCATATGCAATCATGCCGTAAGCCTGTTTGGTGACTCTTTCCAAGTCATTCATCGCTCCGGTAGAGATGTGTCCGATGAAAATTTCTTCAGCAGCGCGTCCGCCTAATGTGGCACACATTTCATCCAGCATTTGTTCCTTGGTGGTAATCTGTCGCTCTTCAGGCAGATACCATGCTGCTCCTAATGCACGTCCTCTTGGGACAATCGTTACTTTAATCAGCGGGTTGGCATGTTCCAAGAACCATGAGATGGTGGCATGACCTGCTTCGTGAAGCGCAATGGCACGTTTTTCGGCAGCAGTCATGACTTTTGTTTTCTTTTCCAAGCCACCTACGATACGGTCGATTGCAGCTAAGAAATCATCTTTATCTACACTCTTCTTTTGATGACGTGCTGCAATAAGAGCAGCCTCATTACATACGTTGGCAATGTCTGCACCACTGAATCCAGGGGTTTGACGCGCTAACAAATCCACATCCACGTTGCTGTCCAGCTTCAGAGGTTTAAGATGAACACCAAACACTTCCTTTCGTTCATTCAAATCAGGAAGGTCTACATATATTTGTCGGTCAAAACGTCCTGCACGCAGTAAGGCCTTATCCAGAATATCTACACGGTTGGTTGCCGCTAAGATAATGACTCCACTGTTTGAACCAAATCCGTCCATTTCTGTCAGAAGCTGGTTCAATGTATTTTCACGTTCGTCATTTCCTCCCATGCTTGGGTTTTTGCCACGGGCACGGCCTACAGCATCAATTTCATCAATAAAGATGATACAAGGCGATTTTTCTTTTGCCTGACGGAACAAATCACGTACGCGAGAAGCACCGACACCGACAAACATTTCTACAAAGTCTGATCCGGAAATAGAGAAAAAGGGTACATCGGCTTCACCTGCTACGGCTTTGGCTAACAATGTCTTACCAGTTCCCGGAGGGCCTACAAGCAGAGCACCCTTGGGAATCTTTCCACCTAGTTCTGTATATTTTTGCGGCTGTTTCAAGAAATCTACAATTTCCTGTACTTCCTGTTTGGCAGCGGCTTGTCCGGCAACATCCTTAAATGTAATGCGGTTAGTCCCTTTTTCAAAAAGCTGTGCTTTGCTTCTTCCCACATTAAATACATTTGAGCCTCCTCCGGCTCCTCCTCCGCCACCCATGCGGCGCATGGCAAACATCCAGATACCGATAAGGAAGACAAACGGCAGAACGTTCCACAGGATTATGCTAAAATAGTCACTTTTCTTTTCGTATTGGATAGAACCGGTAAAGTTACCTTCTTTGGTCTGTTCATCCAGAAACTTATCTAAAGCTTCCATGGAACCGATTTGTACGTTGATGGAAGGACTTCTTCCAACTTTGCTGGCATCTTTTTTGAATACATCTACAATGTGGTCTGGCTTGATATACATTTCCACCGCATTGTTGTCGTATGCCACGATTTTGTCTGCATAGCCTTTGGACACCATTTCCTGGAATTCGGTATAGTTCACCTCCTTAGTGGCACTTCCTTCGTCTCCAGAAAAATAGAGAAAGGCAAAAATCAAGGCAATTATGACATAAAGCCACGTTAGATTAAAGCGTGGTACATTGATTTTTGGTTTATTGTTATCACTCATATTTCTCTTTCCTTATTATATATTAGTCTAAATCTGGTATGTTGGTCAGTTTGGCATCTGCCCACAAGTGTTCCAGATTATAAAAATGTCGTACTTCCGGTAAAAAAATATGTACAATGATGTCGCTATAATCCATAGCTACCCATTGTGCATTTCTTTGGCCGTCTATGGCATACGCTTTAGTGCCGGTCTCTTTTCTTACATGTTCTTTGATGGAGTCTACAATTGCCAATACCTGACTGGGAGAGTTTCCCTGGCAAATGATAAAATATTTACAGATGGTATCTTCTATTTCGTTTAAATCAGCTACTACGATTTGCTTGCCTTTTTTCTCTTGAATTCCTTCAATGATTTTTTCTATTAAAGTCGTTGTTTCGTTCATTCTTTTGATTATTCCTATTTTAAAATTGAAAATAAAGTTCTATATATAACATAGGACAAATATACTTGGTTTTCTGTATATCCGAAAATTTTTACTTGAAAGATGCAGAAAAAAGAAGAAAAATATGTTTTTTGAAAGAAAAAAATGCCGAAAAGCTTTGTATGTTCCAAAAAAGTTGTACCTTTGCACCGTCAAAACAAAAAGATGACAATCGTTCTCTGATTTTGGGCTATGGTGTAATGGTAACACAACAGATTCTGGTCCTGTTTTTCTTGGTT
>ENA-UOJS01000092-UOJS01000092.1-human-gut-metagenome-genome-assembly--contig:-C74-NODE-92-length-95360-cov-8.233744_pt1 | contig 95360 bp, 87 predicted proteins | sample MGYA00242355_ERZ723902 | MGnify/ENA metagenome assembly ERZ723902
CAGGGGTGTGTCCCGTTGCATCGATAGCTTCGGTCTTCGTTTCCTTGCAGACCTTGCAGGTGTATGTCATCACACCGGCTTCTTCGCACTTGGGTTCGGTGGTCGCAACACCATCGTCCCACTGGTGACCGGCAGGGGGAATAGCTTCGAATCCCGAAAGCTCCTCACCGCAGACATCGCACTTTGTTCCGGCTGCTGTTCCGGGCTTCGTGCAGGTCGCAGGTACCTCGGGAACGTCAACAGGAGTGTGTCCAGTTGCCTCGATCTTCTTAGTCACGCGGCTGATTTCATCATTGCATACGGAACAATATACGACTTCCTCGTATCTTCCATCAACCATGCAGGAAGGCTCGACCACATTTTCGCGCTTGGCTTCACCGGGGGTATGACCCAGCGCATCGATCGTCTTAGTCACGCGGCTTAGTTCCTTACCGCATTCCTTGCAGTAAACTACTTCGTCGTAGCTACCCTTGACAGTGCAGGTGGATTTAATCTCGTTCTCACGAACCGCTTCGGCAGATATATGACCTTTCTTTTCAACCTTCTCGGTTTTGGTTGCATCGCATACCAAGCAGGTAAAGGTCTTTACGCCATCCTCAGTGCAGGTGGGAGCAGTGGTTATACTGCCTTTGTCCCACTGATGTCCATTTGCAGGAATCTCTTCAACTCCGGAAAGTATTTTGTTGCAAACGCTGCACTTGGTTCCGGCGGTGTTACCCTTTTCGGTACAGGTCGCTTCTTTTGCGGCAACATCAACAGCGGTATGCACATGCCAGATGCCGCCGTCCTTATAGTAGTTTACGGTCGTTCCGGCTTCCACAGTGGCAGTCTCAAAATATGTGCCGTCCGCGTTGCGCAGCTTCGCGGGGGTAATTGTGATTTCATGCGCAGTAACACTAGAACCACTTTGTGTATATTGATATGTAACCTTCTCTGTGCCCGGAGTTGCATTCTGCACATATTTGCCCGTACCATCGGAGCAGATATCAGCGCCTCCCGCAGTCGTGTACATAGCACCGTTTACAGTAAGTGTACCATTAACAGTTACTTTTGCATCCACAAGGTCCGCATTGCTACGACTATACTTCTTTCCAGGAGCGTATGAAACTGATTTAAATTTGCTAGAACCGCAAACATAACTCTCTGCATTCCATTCATCGGCATCATAAACATAAACGTTCTTTCCGCTTGCCACGGTAAGACCGGCGCCTTCGGCAATATTCACCTCAACACCCGCCAAAAGCGCAGTATCCTGATTTATGGTGACACTACCGGAATCAATGTTTATGGTAATGTTATTCGTCATAGGAAGAACATAACTTGCGGAGTCGACGCTCATTCCGGCAAGCTTCAGCGCCAAAGTGTTCAATTCCGCCTCACCGTTTACCGAAAGGATAAGTCGATCGGTGCTTTCATCATAATCCTTTGTAAAGCTACCGGACTTGATATTGAACATTCCGCCACTACCAATAAAGTTTATAGTTGTGGTGTATGTTGTACTCATGGCATATACGCCGCTGAACACCTTTTCTGTTGCTCCGGCATTCAGAGTGAGCGGTACTTCAATATTCTGAATGAAGTACTGGGAAAACGGGAACACCTTATTTCCCATATTTGATGAGGCGCTTCCTCCGCGGAAGTCAGCAATCTGATAAAATTCGTATACCGTTGCACCGGATTCGGCTGTTACCGAACCATCGCCGGAAATAAAGCCCCATGCATAGAGGTTACCGCCGTTTTTAACGGTTATGGAGCTTCCGGATGCCATTTTTATGTATCCGTGATCTCCTGTAGGACGTCCCTGCTGACCGCCGCCGGCTGCAAAGTATCTGCCGCCGATGCTTATGGCACCGTTTACGGTGATAGAGCTTCCCGCTGCCATTGTCAGTGTTCTGAACGGCTTTGACGCAGGTGTTGTCCGTATTGCCGCCGGAGAATCCGTGTACAGCGTTCCGGCATCGTCAAAAGGTATCAGCAGCGTGATCCCCGCGGGAATATCATAATTGCCGCTTATCGCGCCGTCAGCAATAAGAGTTATCTTATTTTTACTATTTGCTACTGCATAATTAACTGCCTCGTTAAGATATGCGAACGGCTGACCGCCAGTCTCAAAAAGTGCAGTCCCTTTAGCGACAAATCTGGCAGTAAAAGAGCAATCACTTCCGATATTCAGACCGGTAGAAGCATCGGTGGACATACATTTACCGTTGCCAAGATTATACCACCCCAAAAACATATATCCGGCATCCGGAGTGGCAACGAGCTCATATGCCTGTGTTGCTTGCTGTGTGTGTTCCCAAGTCTCAGCAATGGTTTTACCGCCCACCGCGTATGTACCGTTTTGGGCAGGAACAAACGTGACAGTAACGGGTACATCTGATACCAGAGAAATATTTGTAATGGTAATTTTAGTTTCAGATGTACTTCCGGACTTAATATAAATCTTCACTGAAGCCCCAGAATTCAATTCGACTGAGTATGAGCTATTAGTAGTTACTTCAGTTCCGTTAACCGTTATGGTACCACTGCTTAGCACAATGGCATAGTCAAACGACAATGTGGCTGTAGCACCTGTGTTGTTTGTGATAGTCAGCGTAGACTCGTAGTGAGTATCACTACATGTACCGCCTTTACTTGTCGCAGCGCCGGTGATCGTTGTACCGGTTGCGCTCCACTTGGCTTCTTCAGCACCGCTAAAGGTCACCCCGATATTCTCATTGGTCAAGCCGGTAAGCGTGCCGCTCGTGTCTGCAGCGAACGCCGGTGCGGCGATGACCGGCACAAGGCCCAGTATCATGACCGTCACCAACAGCATGGACAGGAAACGCTTTGATAATCGTTGGATCATTTTTTTATTCTCCTTCTTGTATTGATTTTCCTGTTATTTATTTCAACGTATATGCATACGCCAAGAATCAGAGTTATGAGCGACCAGATATGCGCTCTGTGAAATATGGTCGTGTTATCGGATTCACGCAAAAATTCGGTAACGAACCGGAACACGCCGTAGGACATCATATATACGGGGTACGCTCTTCCCCCGGTCTGCTTACGCACGATACGCGGGCAGAGCAGGATAAGAAGCACGATATAGAATATTATTTCCGCCTCGCGGGTCGGGACGCGCACGCCTCCGAGCCCCGGTATCGGGATCCCCTTGCAACAGCCGCTTATAATGCATCCCACACGCGCGAACATTACAGTTACCAGCATACACGGCGTAAATATATCGCAAACCTCAGACATATTTCTCTTTGATATTTTGGCACCGAGCATATATGTAAGCGGCATCATGAACACACCGCCAAACAAGCTCATGTTTCCAAGGCTCGCACTATTGAATCCGGTCTCAAGAAATGCAAAAATTTTGACCGACAGCACACCGCAAAGTGTATGCAGTATTGCAAGCGGTATCGCCGCATACCATTTCATATCCAGCCGATCGCGCATAAAGATCAGCCACGCGAGCGAAAAAACAGCGCCGATAGAAAGCAGAATTATTAATGATATTTCATCGCTCATTCGTCATCACCGTTCCTTCTTTCCTTCACTACCCTTGCGGGGACGCCGGCGGCGACGGTATATTCCGGCACGTCCTTTGTCACCACGGCTCCGGCTGCTATTATGCATCCGTTGCCTATATGCACGCCCGGAAGCACCGTCACGCGGTCGCCTATCCACACGTCGTCCCCGATATACACCGGGCGTTCTTCCTCAAAGCCCTGATCCATCATGGGGATATCCGTTCTGTCATGGCGGTGGTTGCGCGTTATGACCGTTACGTCCGCGCCCATCATGACATCCCGCCCTATGTGGCAGGTACCGTATATTCTTGCATTTATACCGATCCCGGAACGGTCGCCGAGCGTTACGCGCGGCGAAAACACTGCTCCCTTTTCGATATTCACCTTTTTGCCGCACTCGTCAAGCATCAATCTGCCGCAAAAGCGCCGCAGTGCCGTTTGTCCGAGCTTCATTCCGCTCCATGACGGCGGCAGGTGCGATGCCAACGCATAGTAGACAAATGCCCCAAGCTTGCGTTTTAGCTTTTTTGCCGATATCATAAATATTACCGTCCTGTGTGTTTTATCACCTTATCGAACGTGTGTATGTCTCAAATTTCATGCTGCGCTGCTCATCGAGATGCTCGCGCCACGAATGCTCAAGATCAAGTATCGCTACGTGCTCCTTGCACTTGCGCTCCTCCTCGGCGGGCAGCTTCATATAATCGCCGTACAGCCGCTCAAGCAACTCGGCACAGTGCGCGGAGACCGGGAATTCGCCGTTCTCGAATCTGATACGGGTCGTCTCATCAAACCATTCGCGCGGGAATATGTTTTTCTCGTATTTACTGCCGCAGCCGAAAAACGAATGCACAGCTTGCGATCCGGTATCGTTTCGCCGCACGCAGAAGCTCCACAGCGGCTTACGCGGCAGTATGCGGCAAAGCTGCATGAAGATCTTCTTTTTTATGCTGTCCGTTTCGTATCCGCGCGCGTAGAGCGCCTTTGCGATGACCACCTTTGATGCGGCAAACTGGAGCCGCCGCACAGTCCGGTCATCGGCAAGGGCATCGCACGGAAAGATATCTATGTACACGCCCTGATGCATCTCGGGGTCGCGCGGATGGTATTTCTCCATGCACGCCGTACCGTCGAGCCTCAACTTTGAAAACTGCATAGGCCAATGCTCGCCGAATTCGCGTTGAACAAAATATTTTTTACTGTCAAGTTCCTTCTCCGCGACGTCAAGGAATTTTTCATATTCACCGCGCAGCATTATGACGTCTATGTCGTCATCCCACGGAATAAATCCTCCGTGCCTCACCGCGCCAAGCGCGGTGCCGGCAAAAAGCATATATTTTATGTCGTTGGCGCGGCACACCGCGTCAAGATCCCAAAGCATTGAAAGCAGTACGCGCTGATGCGCCGTCAGCTCCCGCTTTTCTTCCGTGACATGCATTTTTATATCCTTTTGTGTTTTCTGATACCGTTCAGCGTATACGCTGCGAAAACGCGCACCGCTTTGAAAAGCGGCAACTTTTCGACCTTGCGGTAGATCGTCCAGCGCATTTTTGCCGCGCGCCGCTTATTGAACGATCTTGCGTTTTCCGACACGCGCCAGTCGGCAAGCACATCGGTGCATCCGGCGGCACGGCAACCGTTCCTCAGCAGGGTGAGCCACATGGCGTAGTCCTCGTGGTATATCCCGGTGGGAAATTTCATTCCCTCCGCGGCGCGGACCAGCACCGTGGAGCAGCCTATAACATTCTCGCGCAGCAGGCTCTCGTGATCCGCCGTGGCGGGGACGATGTACGCGGAGCCGTTTTTCGGGTCATCGCGGAAGATCGAATACGATGTGTATATCAGCTCGGCGCCGGTGCTTGCCGCCTTTTCAAGCTGGCGCGCCAGCTTTTGCGGGCGCCAGAGGTCGTCGCTGTCAATAAAAGCTATCCATTCGCCGCGCGCGAGCGAGATACCGCGGTTGCGCGTTGCCGCCACGCCGATGTTTTCATCATTGGAATAAACCTGTATGCGGCTGTCGGCGTTGGAGAACCCGCGGGCGATCGCCGCCGTTCCGTCGGTGGAGCGATCGTCTATCACGAGCAGTTCCCAGTCCGTAACGCTTTGCGCGATGACCGAGCTTATCGCATCGGAAATGTATTTTTCCGCGTTATGCGCGGGCATGATGACAGACACGAGCGGTCCGCCGGCTTTATTTTGACGATGATCTTTTTGTGTCATATGGATTGCCGTAGCTGTATCCGTCTCCGTATCCGTACCCGTATTTGCCATATTTATATTTGTAGGAATATTTCATCGACTTCATGTTCATGCCGTTCATCACGACACCGCACATGTTGCCTCCGGCGCGTCCCACCGCCTCGATAGCAACCTTGAGCTCGTCGGCAGTCGTATATCCGGAACGCGCGACGAGCACCATGCCGTCAACAAAGGTGGATATTATCTGCGCATCCGCGACAGTATTTATGGGAGACGTGTCTATTATCACGTAATCGTATACCTTGGAGCATTCCTCGATGAAGCGCTTCATCCTGTCGGACGAAAGCAGCTCGGACGGGTTGGGCGGGATGGTTCCCGCTCCGACTATCCAGAGCGGAATGTCCGCGACCTTTGCCATTTCAAGCGGCTTTATGCGGGCGATGAAATCGCAAAGTCCGACATTCGAAGATATGTTCCACAGCTTCCGCATCGTAGGCTTGCGGACGTCCGCGTCGATGAGTATCGTTTTTTTGCCGAGCATTGCATAGCTTATGGCGATATTCGATGCCGTAATGCTCTTTCCTTCCGACGGCTTTGCGCTTGTTACCGCAAAGACCTTGCACGGGCGCGTCTTGTCGGAGGTCATGCAGAACATGAGGCTCGTGCGCAGTTTGACGTATGCTTCCTTTGTCGCGAACGGGGTATCGTTCGTAAGCAGTCTTTTTCTGTTTACCGACACGTCGTCGCGTACGATATCGCGGTTATTTATCCCTGTTCTCATCGCGCAGCGATCCTCCTTCTACAAGCTTCCACTGTACAAACTCTTCGTCGGCATGTATCTCCGGTATCTGTCCCAGGACCGTAGCGCCGACCAGCTTTTCTATATCATCCGGCGTGTAAAGCGTCGTGTCGGAAAGCATATTGATTATCATTATAACAGCAGTGACGATCACACCCGCGACCGCACCGATGGCAGTATCAAAAACAGTTCTCGGAGACGATTTTTCGCTCGCCACCTCGGGTCTGTCCACGACCTCGACTCCGCCCGCCTTGGTTATGCGGACTATCTCTGTCGGCGCAACGTTCACAAATGCCTGCGCTATCCTGCACGCAAATTCGGCATCCGTGGATGTTATCACGACCTCAAGCAGCTGCGTATCCGACACAACGGATACGTCCACCATTTTGCTGAGCTCCTTGCGGGTCATGCCGCGGCTGTCCTCAAGATCGCCGAGAACGGCGTCAAGCACCGAGTTGCTCTCAAGTATTTTTGAATATGTGGTCGCAAGACTTTCAGCCGCCTGAAGGTCGCTGTTGTTTACAGTGCCGGGGCGCGTAGAACCGTCCGAGCTGTTGTAAACGTAAAAACTCACACGCGATTCGAATTTCGGTGTGATAAGAAATGTCACTCCAAAATATGTGATCAAGCCGCACAGGACACCGACAAGAATAAGCCAATAGCATTTTCTCAGCAGCAGTGCCGCGGCATCAAGTATTGAAACTTCGCCCTTTTCTCCCGATCCGGTAGATCTGTATTCACTCATATATCTTTTTTCTCCTTTTCACATCATCATCTTGCATCCGCCCGTGTGAGCACAACGCGGAAGGTCTTTGCAAGGCATTTCAGGTCCATTCCGACCGACTGTTTTTCTATGTACTCCATGTCGTAAACGATCTTCTCCTCCGGGGGCAGATCGTAGCCGCCGTTTACCTGCGCATATCCGGTAAGCCCCTGAGTCACGGCAAGGCGGTTTGAAAATCCGACAATGTATTTTTCGAACTGATCGTAAAAATAAGGGCGCTCGGGGCGCGGTCCTACAAAGCTCATATCTCCGCGTAATATGTTATATAGCTGAGGAAGCTCGTCCAGCCTCGTTTTTCGCAGGAATGCCCCCACACGGGTGCAGCGCTTGTCATCCTTGTCCGCCCATTGAGGACCGTTGACCTCCGCGTCAAGCCGCATCGAACGGAATTTGAACATAAAAAACGGTTTGCCGTTTTTACCGAGTCTCTCCTGCTTGTAGAACGGGTTTCCCGGAGAATCCAGGACGACCGCCAACGCTATAACAGCCATGGGAAAAAATAAAACCAGCAAGCCGAGAAGCGAAAATATCACGTCAAAGCTTCTTTTAATAAATAGGTAGGGTCTGCTCTTGCGGACCTTAGGAGGATCAATATAAATTATATCATTAGTTTTACGATCTTGTTTTTCCGCAGTCACGGAAACGATCTGATCACTCATTCTTTAAACTCCTTTTTTACATCGCGATAAGTACACCCGTGCAAGGCACAAATCGCACCATCATACAGGATATATTATACACCATATGACAGTTCTTGTCAATACCCGACTTTATACTTACGCTTGCCCTCTACAAAAAGAATAAGCCGTGGACTAATTTCAAAGTCAAGTTACCATTGCAGGCTGAAAATCGCGCATTCAGCGCCTTTTCTGCCGCAAACAGACAGAAACCGATATTATTATATCACGTGCACACGGTTTTGTCAATGTTTTTGTGTCAAATGTAAAAAAAAAAAGAAAATAAACAGTTAACGAACGCCCATAGAAACAACGATCAAAAAAATGAGGGCGCTAAAACTTGAACCGGCGCAGAGGAACTCCTTCCAACACACATACCGAATCGGCGGCAATCAAGTTTGAGGTCGAGGACTTTCTTCAAAAACAACGCAAACCTTTTTATCCCCCTTTAATGCATTAATAGCTTTTCGCCATCCGGCGAAAAGCTACCACACTTCTTCACTATTACTTATAACTCCAAAAAAACCTTCCTGAACTTCGTCCGGGAAGGTTTTTTTGTCCTCGGCACATAAAAAAGATATTTTGGCGACTTCAGTCGAGGGAACTGAACTCTCGAATACCACAACAACGCTTGACTTCGATTTTAAATGTTCATCTTTAGCTGTTTGCTATCCCTAAGCGCTTGTTCCACAATACTTTCTTGTCCCAACGAATCGTAATGCTCTTTGAGTCAATCCCTTAATCTGAACAGCTTTCCGCTTGCAGTGTCAACTAATTGGCCATAAGTCACTGCATGAATTCTTCCGCTTGTAGTATTCTTTTCTGGATCAATATCTCCGAGCTTTGCTCCAACTACATATGCATCAATAGTTGCAGAACTATGTAATACGGCAGATTTTCGAATTTGTCTGACATAGAATTCCACTTGATTTACTTCATCATCGGTAATTTCGAATCCGCCGCGCTTTACCTCAACAATCAAAATTTGATCAGGTTTCATTATTTCACCGGCGGTAGGATCAATTCTATCCGTGCATACGGCTTTCAGAGAGTATTGCTTAAGGCAAATAATGTCGGGTCTGCGCTTCGGGCTACTTATCGCGTCCAGATCGTAATCCTCGTCTTTAAATAATCCCTTAACAACCGTTGTTAAGGTTGAATTTGACATGAACATTGGAGAATCGAATTGTGCACCAAACAGCCATTTTGAGTTAAGTATGAGTGGGTGTAGCGTGTGTAATTCTTCAGTTGTTTTGTCGTTATATATACGCTGAATAGCTTCAATGACCACAATTCGTTTATCTATTTCTCCGATTACGGTGGCAAGATCATCAACATTCCATGTGCTGAGTATGTCTGTTAATTTGTCAAGTTGATCCGGAGTCATCTGCCCTAATTGACTCAGAAGCAATTCTCCCTTTTTTGCTTTTTCAATAGATATCACCGAGCGACCGTGCCGAAACAGCGGAAAATCCTTTCTCTCGTGTCAGCTCGATTGCGGCATCAAGCACCTGTTCTTTTGTAAACATATAGCTTCGGGGCATAACCGTACTCCTTTTCTTTGTGAATACATCCGTAGCGTTACGAGTGTATTTTTATTATAGCATAGGAGTAGAGGAAATGCAATAGGTTCCTCAAAAGAGGCTTAAACAGCCAAGCCTCTTTTCTGTAAAATATATAGGATACGATTTTACAGACACAAGGTGGTGAGCTTATGGACGAAAGAAACAATAGTTATGTAAGGCAAAAGAGCAAACAGAGGAAAGAAAACCTCTGTTTCTCCTTTGCCATTTTTTAATATGACGGGACACCATACCCAAGGATCTCATAATGTCCCACGGGATATTGGTTCTGTCGGCAGCTATCGCCGGAATTTCCTTTAACTGTGCCGCTATATTCATCCTTTTCTGCTGTAATCTCCTTAGAGTAGGCTTTTCAAGGAGGCTCACGGTGGACCGGGGCTGGGCCCACCGTTTGGGCATACCACCCCCTTGGCGTAAAATTTCAGTTTCAGAGAATATAATAGCGATTGGAAGTCGCACTGCCGTTTTCACGGTAGTGCGGCTCCTTTCGTATGAGGGATGCTTTTTCCAGATCCCGAATAGCTCGCTTTACGGTGCTGCGGGACAGCGACAGATCCGCAGCGATCGTTTTGATCCCCGGCCATGCTTTCCGCTCCTTATCCATCCGGTCATGCAGATAGAGATACACCAGCTTGGCCCGGTGCGGCAGCTCGCCGTTTTCATATAGCTTCTGAAAATAGGACATTGGACCACCGCCTTATCCTGTCCGAAGAGGCTTTGGCGTTTTCGTCTGCTCTGCGAAATGATCCAGCTCCTGCTCCGGTGTCGCCTCTACCGGCTCGGTCATGGTCGGGCCACCGGACGCTGCCGTGCGTGGCTTAGATGGTGTTCTTCTTTCCTGCGGGAACTGATCCGTAATGGCATGGATCAGCCTTTCACGGGAGATATACTGCACCCGTCGAGCGCCCCGATCCTCCACGGTATAGGCTTGGCTCGGAAAAGAGATGCCCCATTTCATAAACAGCTTGAGCCGGGAAACAAAGGGGTGCGCACCGGTTTTCATCACAATGAAGGAGCCTTTCTTCATGCTTTTCAGTTCATCCGCCGTCATAAGAGGCCGCTCCGTCATTTGCAGACTCTGGGACGGATCGTTTTTGCTCCGGGATACGGAGCCGGTCATGACCGTGCGGGAGCCAAGCGCCTTGGAGATGACCTCCGCCGTTTCACTGGAGGGCGCAAAGCCGCCCGCAATGGTGAGCTGGCAGTTGTCCTGAATGATAGCTGCGCCCTCCCGGCCATAGTTCTTTTCAAGCTGTTGGTAGCCCTGAATAATCGCAGCGATGCTCATGCCACGAGAGCGGGACGCCGAAAACATCATTTCCACAGACTGTATGGGCGGAAGGGTGCCGAATTCATCGCAGTAGAAAAACACACGGCTTGGCAGTCTGCCGCCATTTTCGTCTGCTACAGAAAGGATCTCCCGGTATAGCTGCTGAATGAGCAGACTCACCATGAAGTAGGCATTGGGGTTTTCCTCCGGAAGCACAAGAAAGATCGCAGACTTTTCATGGCAGAACCGCTCGGCGTCAATGGCCGTGTCAAAACACAGGACCTGCTCCATCTCGCTGTCGAGAAATGCGTTCAGGCGGGACATTGCAGTACTCATGATGCTGGCCATGGCTTGGTCGCCGGTAGACAGCGCTGCGCCGGAAAACCAGCGGGCCTTATGATCCGGCGGCAGGCGATCCATGAGGAGCTGAAACTGATTTTTCCCTTTGACACCGCTGGGAGCCATCAGTTCCTGTATGAGCTTGAACACAGACACGATGTGCCGCTCCTCTGGCTGTGCGAACTCTGCGATCAATAAAATCACAGCGGTCAGAAGCCCCTCTGCAGAATCATAGAAAAATGCGTTCTGACCGTAGGCGGAAGCATCGCCGTCCCCGTAGATCAGCGTCTTGGCAATGATCTTTGCGTACTTCTCCGCTTTGGCCCGGTATGCAACCTCGCCCGGATCCTCCTTGTGCAGATCCATATACTTGTTGACGAGGTGAAGCAAATTGTTGCCGTCTGACTTGGTGGGGTTTCGCAAGTCGATGACGGCCACCTGATACCCGTACTCCTCGGCGATCGCTCCGTAGTTCCGATAGAGATCGCCCTTGGTACTTGCGCTGCTTGTCGTAGCCATAGAATTCTTCCTCACACAGCTTGTAGAAGTCCTCCATGATGGGAAAGTCGGATGGCTTTTTCATGCTGTAATCCGTGCTATCGGTAATGCCGAACCGGGCATACAGCTTCGAGAGCAGGATCTCTATGGTGTCGATCTGCGTATCGGTGAAGTCCTTATACGCACGAAAGAAATCTTTCAGAAAGGCGATGTGCTGGCTCAGCCGGGTAACCTTTCGGAATGCCTCCGGCGTTGTCCTGTCCACCTCGCCGCTGCCATCCGACCACGCTTTCGGCTCCAAGGGATTGATGGTGTACTCGCCGGATAGAAAGTCGATATAGCAGCCGCCGAGGGATGCACAGAGTTCCTCATATTCCGATTCCGGATCCAGACAAATGACCGCCTTGCCGGACTCCCGAATGTTTGTGAGCAACAGCTTGAGCAGATAGCTTTTTCCCTGACCGGAGTTGCCGAGAATGAGGATATTGCTGGTGGTCTTATCCTCAGCACGGCGGTCAAAATCGACCAGAATATTCGTGCCGAACTTGTCACGCCCGATATACAGTCCCTGCGGATCCGTTTTGCCGGAGAAGTTGAAGGGATACAGATTCGCCACGCTGGAAGCGGGCAGCACACGCTCATATTGCGCACCGAACTGGTTTGCGCCCACGGGCAGAACAGAGAGAAATCCCTCTTTCTGCCGCAGGGTCAGACGATCTACAGAGATCTTGGACCGGGTCAGCTCCATGGCAATGTCAGACTGCAGTTCCCGAAGAGCCTCCATGCTGCGGGCCTTCAGCTCGAGGAATACCGATACATGAAGCAGCGGCTCCCGGTTCTTTCGCAGGTTGGCCAGCAGCTCCACCACATCCTGCAGGTTACCCTCAGCCTCGATGGTTTCGTTTACATCATTGCCGCCGCTTTTGAGCTTGTTGCGGCGGGTGGCATTCTGGATGATCTTGCGCTGCTCGCCAGCCTCCACCAATCTGTGATAGATCCGCAGGGTCACGCCGCTGCGGTCAGCGAGCTGGGCAAGGATCGCCTGTTCCTCAGTGGAGGGCGGGTATTCCCGGATCACCCACACACAGCGATAGCTGTCGCCGAGGATATAATGGTCCGAGAGAAATTTTACGGTGCCGGGCAGGATCATATCAAAGAAGTCCTTGGTGCGGAGTTCCTCGGCCTGCTCCGGCGTCAGTACCTTTGGTTTTCGTTTGAACATATTGCCTCCTTTTACCGTCATGCAGAGCGGAGGTAACCGGCAGTCGCTTCCGCATCTGCAAAACGACTGTCATGTTTTAAGTTTTTACGGCGGCTACGATCAGCCTGCCGTTCCCGCCGCCGTAGCAGGTGGATAGGGTGAGAAGCTGCTGACCGTAGGCCGGAATAACGCCGGTCGTATAGCAGGCTTTGCATAGCAGATCTGCGACCTGTTCGTCAAATCCCGCACTGCTGCCTGCCTCAATAAAGTCATACCATGGATCTGTCTTTTGCACCGCAGCCACGGCGAACACCGTATAGCGTGAAAGACCCGCAGCGGTTTGCAGATCGATCACGGGATGCTCGGCGGCAAAGTACGCATCGGTATAGCCGGTGAGGTTGCCGAACATCGTGCCGTTTTTCATGTTGTGCCCGTAGAGGATGAGATTGCTGTTTTCATCGCACCGAAAGTCCATAAACGGCACACCGCTTTGACTGTATGCGCCATAAAAGCTCCGGCGCAGGTACCGCTGGGGTTCCTCCGGCGTGAACATGACCGGATAGTCGATCTGGGTTCCGGGAACACACAGCCAGCCGATGCAGTCCGGGTTTTGTGCAAACAGCTCCGTCAGGTCACGCAGCTCCGCTGCCGGTTCCGTGCTTTTCTCTGGGGTAGTGGCTTCTTCCGGCACAACTGCTGCAGAAGGCTCTGTGGCCGGTGGCTCTACCAAGGCTGCGAGAGCGGAAAACTCATCTTTTTCTTTCTGCCGGGCGGAAATCTCACTGTAGATCTTCCAACCGGAGAACAGGGCAAGTACGGTCAGCAGCAGGCATAGAACGCTAAGTGCGATCTTCTTCGTCATCCGCATCCACCTCATAGAACTGCTCACCGTCTGCGTCCGGCATGGCATCGCCGTTCATACTGGCCTCGAAATACAATGCGAGAAAACGCTTGATCTCTGGTCTTTTCATACGATGCACCTCAAAGCCCTGCTCGGAAATGGTTTTCTCGATCCGATTGGCGGCATCGAAAATCTGCTTGTCCTTTGTGTTTTTCAGCCGGGCCATGAACAGAAACTGCCGGGCCGTGGCCATCTCCATCTGGATATGGTCCAGATGATCAATATCTCTTTTGATGATCTTCCGCACCTTGGGATCGTATTCCTCGGCCAGCCTGCCGGTCAGGTACGCTTTGTTATCGTCAAAGCATTCCGAGGAGTCGGTGCAGGTGATCTCAATGTCCGGAATGGCTGAGAGCACCATCATCAAGTGACGGATCTTGATCTCAATATTCGTGTGAGAAAGCACCGAAATGTTGGTGGGCGCTACGAGATAAAAGAGCAGCTCATATTTGCCCACTGCAAGGCCGTATTTTGTAAAGGTTCGGATGCCGAGAAGCTCCTGCACCGAGCGGCCCTTTTTCTTTTTCTGCTGTTTTTCTGCCATGGGTTCACCTCCATTCGTAATACTGTTGTGTGCTGATAAAGTACCGCACGGCGTATTTGATAAAATCCAACACGGTGGTATCATCCATGCGGATAGTCAGAAATCCGAAGCACAGCGTTGCTGCTGCCGGAAGAAAGAATCCGAGTTGCACCAAGGCCACAATGGACAGCAGCGCTGCAATGCCGAGAATACAAAAATCCCGCAGGCCCCAAAGCCACAGATTGGCCGTGGCTTTCAGGTTTTGCGGATACAGATATTGTGTCATATTGGTCCCTCCCGTTACTTGCCCGTGGCTCGTGCAACGCTGCGGGTCAGATTTACGGCGGTCGTCGTGGCATGGACAACGCTCATCATGTTGACGCGCACAGAGCTGTCAAGGCCAAACTGCTGCGCAATGCGGGGCACCTCATTGGCCGCCAGCATGACGCCAAGGCCCAACAGCATATTACCGGGGAAGGTCAGAAGCCCCAAAAACAGCAGGCTGGTCTGCATGAAAGCCGTCAAGCACAGTGCTGCGATCTGTTTCATCCACTGGTTGAAACCATCCTGATAGCCCCTCGGTACGCTGAACATATACAGTGACCCGACTGCGATCTGGATCAGCAGAATGCCGCCGCGCTTGATATTGGCGAAAAAGATCTTGATCACGCAGTAGGCAAAAGCGATCAGCGCAAGGATGTTGAACAGATTGAAGCTGACATTGTTTGCTACGGAAAAGCTGCCGACCAGCACGCTGGTGCTTTCTCCGGCAAGGTCGATGCTTCGGCCACCGGCGAAAATGGCAGACAGATCATGGGAAAAGGTGTTCTGCAGGCTGACGCAGAATTTGTACAGTTCCACCGGGACGATGCCGATCAGCGAGCAGGCAAAGAAGCCTTTCAGAATGTTGATGGCCGTTGTCTTGATGTTGGCCCGTCCGCACTGGTACTCGATGGCGACATCGAAGATCGCTACGACCACACCGGCTGCAAACAGCGCCCAGCCGAACAGCGTAAACAGCCGGATCGTTGCCTGTATCCAGTCCAGCTGGAAGATGTCAGCGCCCATGTTGCCCATCATGGTAAAGAAGTCGGCTACGGCGTTATAGATCGTTTCGTAGAGCCATTGCAGCATGGTATTCCAGATCACATTGGAGATCTGCTCGCCAAGTGCCTCAAAGGTACTCCCGATGGCGTTGCCGATGCCGGAAAAAATATCCCCTAACCAATCAAACAATCACTTCACCTCCCGTCAGGGCCGCCGCTTTTCGCAGCGGCCCTGCGTGACGGATCAGAGGATAGACCAGATATACAGCGGTGCAGTCAGGGTAAAAATAAGGCAGGCGAACAGACTGCAGGGCGCTGCAAATTCAAACTGCCCGTGCTTTCGGTACTCAAAGTAACTGGTACCGACCTTGACAAAGAACAGGATCGCCAGGATCATATCCACCACCGGGAACACCACATTGTTGACCACCGTCTGGATCTGGGCTTTCGCCGTATTCCAAGTCTGCTCAATGGCTCCGGCCACATCGCCTGCGGCAAATGCGGTCATGGAGCACATCGAGATCATCACGGCCAGAAGCCCCACAAGGAGCAGTGCCCGCATTGCTTTCTTTCTCATCATGCGTTACCTCCCAATACTTTTTGAATTTCATTTTGCTGAATCCTCCGGATACGAATGTTCAGATATTTGCAAAACTGCAGCTCGGCGACCATGCCCTCGGTCACAGTATCGCCGAACAGCCAAAGCTCGTCGCAGAACCATAAGAGAGACATCCCGGCACTGCGTCCGATCTCACGCTCTGCTGGAACACTGTCATCAAGGCATTCCGCATAGAAATGCGGCACGACCGGAGCCGTGCCGCACAGCAGAGCATACCTGCAGTATTGTCGGATCTTTTCAAGGTTGGCGGTTACATCACCGCCGAGGGGCGCACACAGATACACCTTTTTCATTCGTCGCTGTCATCGTCCTTTTTACGCTTGGCAAACAGAATGCCGCAGGCGATGGCACCGCCAAGGGCAATGCTGCCCAGCCCGATCCAAAAACCGAGGTTACTTTCATCACCAGTCTGCGGTACATCCGGCGTGGGGATCTTCTCGTTGGTCATCTCTGCCTTGACGATCTGTCCGTCCTCGGTGATCTCAAATTCGTAGGGTGTCGTATCAATGCGGTAACCCTCCGGGGCGTCGAATTCCTCATAGGTGTATTTCCCGTAACGCAGCGTGAATTTGGCAATGCCGTTTTCGTCGGTATAACCCTCGGCGACAACATTACCGTCTGCGTCCTTGATACGGAAGCCTGCGCCCGGCAGGAGCTTCCCGTCTGAAATGTCTTTCTTGGTAAGCTCCAATTCACCAGTGATCGGTTTGTTTTCCAAGTTTCCAAGCTCGATCACAGCGCCATTTTCGCTGACCTGCACGGTAAAGATCTCGTCCGACAGCACATAGCCCTCCGAAGTTGCGATCTCGCGCACCAGCCAAACACCGTAAGGGATGTTCTCAAAGGAAAAGCTGCCGTCCTCGGCGGACTCGGCAGTCAGGAGCGCATTTTCCTCCGTAAAGTCTGTGCAGTCGGCACGGAACAGTCCAAACACCGCACCGGGGAGCGGCTCGCCCTGTTCATCCACCTTGATGCCGGTGATGCTGCCGCGAATGATGCGGTTCAGAATGGCCTCGCCGTTGTTTACCTCGATCCTGACCACGGCAGTGGTATCGTCCTCGTAGGTGAAGGTGATGGGATAGGTTTCCTCGCTGATGAGATACTGCGCATCAACGGCATACTCTTTCACATAGTAGCTGCCGATCGGAAGGTCTGAGGCAAACACCAGCGTGCCGTCCGCCTGCACACCGGCGATCTCGATCAGGCCGTCTGCCGGGATCACGGAGCCGTCCGCTGCGGTCAGATCCTCCGCCGCATAAAGGGCGAAATACACATGAAGGATCTCATCGCCGCTGCCGATCTGGAACAGCTCGTCCTTCTCCAGATCCTTGTACAGCTTGACCTCCACTTTCTGGCGCTCGTTAAACACAGCGACGGAGGTGCTGGTGATACTGATCTCCTGACCGGCATAGACCAGCTCGGCGGTGAGGACGCTATCGTCCCTGACCATGCCGTAAGGTGCTTTGGTTTCCTGAATCTCATATTTACCCAGATACAGCTCTCGGCTTTCTGCCGTGCCATCTGCGGTCGTAGTCAGTGTATCGACCACATCGCCTTTGGCATAGCGCAGCGTGCCGTCCGGCGTGAACACATCTTCGGCTGCGCAGATCTCGAATTCCGCACCGGCAAGGCCGCTTTCTCCATAGACCGGGGTATATCTGCCGTCCTTTTCCGTGACAGAGGAAAACACCTCGCCAGTTTTGACGATCCGGATCTTTCCTTTCTGCGGGGCATTCGGCTTTTCTGCGATCACAAGGGTGATGCCGTCAGCGCTTTCGGCGTTTTCTGCTGTAACATCGAAATACACTGGCTCAGGGTTCAGCACATACCCGTGGGGTGCCTGCACCTCGACGATGGAATACCCCGTGCCATACGGCAGCATCTCCGGCGTGATGAGCCAGCCGCCATCGTTGGTCACAAAACGGGAGTGCGTTTCCGGCTGCGGGTAGGTGGTTGTCATCTCCACCAGCTTGCCGTCCGGATCGTAGATCTCAAAGGCGGCACCGGCATAAGGAATAATCTTGCCGGTTTCGGCATCGACCTTGACGATCTTCAGATAGGCTTTGAATTCAGCATTGTTGATGAGATACTGATAGGTCTTTCCGTGCTCGGAGATCCGGACGGTAAAGGCAGGCATCAGCTCACGACCGTCCCAGCCCTTGGTCTGCTCCACCACATACTCGCCGAAGGGCAGCGCCTTGCTCTGGGCAAAACCATCCTCGCCGCAGACAAGCACATCTCGCTCGTCCGGATCGGCGGCGTCATAGCTGCCGGAGGCTTTGAGATAAATCTGGAACTGAGCACCGGCCTCCGGTGTTTCGATCTTGGTGCTGCCGTCATCCGTATGCTTGATGATGGCGATGCTGCCCTTGATGACATCCTCGCCCACATCGACGGCAACGGCGTTGTGCTCCAAGGTGAAGTTTCCGGCCTCTGCACCGACGGGATAGACCGTTTCGTCCAAAAGATAGCCGATAGAGGGCGTGATCTCACGGATCGTCCAGCCGTTGCCGCACACATACTCCTTTGTCGTAAAGCTGCCGGAGGCATCGGTTTCATAGGTGTCGACCAGATCATCGCCGTGATAGATGCCATACACGGCACCGGACAGCACAGCATCGCCCTGCGGCGAGCCTTTTTCGCTGTCCCGTTTGGTCAGGGTCACACTGAATTTTTTAAGAATGTTGCCGAATTCCACGATGGCAGTCTGGCCGCTGACTACGCACACGGTCTTGCTCTCCTGCGGCACATAGCGGTCATCCGCAAGCTCCGTGACGGTATATTCACCGGGGGTAAGGTTGTCGATCTGGATCTCACCGTTTTCTCCGGTCGTAACGGTTTCGTTCACCCCGTTGCCAGTGATCGTGAAGCGGATGCCGGACACAATACCGTCCTCGGAGGTTTTGATGATCTTGGCACTGCCGTAGGATACCTTGACATGAAGGTAGCCCGTGACGGGGTCGTTCACCGACTCCGCATAGGTGACCAGATCCTGCAGCGTAGCGTTACCGGGGAGGTAGTGGCCGTCGCTCCAAGTGATGATCCCACGGCGCTGGGAATCTTTCTTTTCTGCCGTAATGGTGACGGTGTCCTCCAGTGCGGTTTTTGCCGTGATGGTCAGTGTATTGCCGCTGACGGAGAAGCTGAGACCGCTGCCGCTGAAGCTGTAATTGCCAAGGATGCCGTTGGTATCGGTCAGTGTCGCCGTGTATTCCGAGCCGTTCCATTCCAGCTCGATGTCCTGCGCTCTGCTGCTGGATTTGCTCATAAAGCTGGGGATCTTGCTGTGGCTCTGCACATTGGCCTCGATCATGCTGTAGTAGCTGAAGATCTGACTGCGCAGCGGATGGCTTGCGCCGATCTGCTCGGTCACAGCATTGTAGCCGCCGGTGCTGACATGGGAAAAGTCCGAATCTCTTTCACCAACGACTGTTTCCCAAATGAGAAGCTGCGTTGCAACGGCGTAGGCCAGCTTGTCGGCTCCCTCATTCTGACTTCTCCATGAGGTAGAAATGCTGCCGGTATAGCCGTACTGCATGATTCTGCCGATAAACTGCTTGATCTCATACGGCTCGATGGTGTGGTTGTAGTCAGAGGGATAGTTCTCCCAAAAGTCCTCGCCCCATTTGGAAAGGGAATCTCCGGTTTCCAACGGAACACCGGGTTCGATGCAGTAGCAGATGTTGCCCTCATACGAGCCCATGGCCCGGACAATGGTGAAGAGTGACCGACCGGAGGACCACCCGTTCATATACCGGAGATTGTCATGTCCCCAAGTTCCGCTGTAGTCAAGGTTGGCATCTCCCTCACGGGGATACGCCACGAGATAGACATCCGACTGTTCTCCGGCTGCGAAAGCCGTTGTGGTGCCGAAGCCGAGAACGGCGGTAAAGCACAGGAGCACCGCCAAAAACAGCGACAGGCCCCTTTTGCAGGTCGTAGCAAACATAGTAAAAACTCCTTTCAGATAGGAAAAAGCGCACCGAATGTCGATGCGCTTTCTGCCTTGTATTTTGTTTTATGGTCATGCATAGCCGATATAGATATCCCACGAGCTTTCTGTCCGAGGCTCAGCCCATATCCACACAGCCGTGATGTCTGCATCCCGGCTGTATTTGTTCAGCAGCCCGCACAGATCCCGTTCCAGATATCGACTGGCACTGCTGGCGATGGTGGGATTATCCCAACAGCTTACGGCCTCACTGTCCAGCTCCAAGCCGACGCTTTTGGCATAGGCCTTGGCGAAATCCACCCAATATCCCACATCGAATGCAGGCTCCGGTGCCGGTCCTGTTGGCACAGGGGCTGGCGGCTCAGAAGTATCCTCAACCGGCGGCTCCGGTTCCGGTTCGACCGGTGATGGCTCTGCCGGTCGCTCTGCTGGAGCAGGCGACTGTGATGCCTCCGGATGCTCAGATGTGCTTGGTACGCTTTCCGACACCAGTGGTTCGGAAACTTGCGTCGATGGTTCCGTTTCTTCTGCCGGTAGCATTTCCGGTGCTGATACTGTTTCAACTTGGGCATCGGCGTCCGATGTGCTGGATGGTGTCGGCTCCGATGGCGCAGCAGCGGACGATGCAGTAGCAGGCGCTTCTGTAGGTGCAGGCGATGTCGTTTTTGCACCGCATCCGGCAGTGCTTATCAGAAGCAAGCCTGCAAGGAGGAGCACGAATATTCTGCGTTGTTTCATGTTGATCACCTCTGCCTACAAGGATACCGATGCAAGGCTGAAAGTCCAGCGAGAATCGGAACTTTTTTACGGAGACTACATCGAGTGCACCATGCCGGGGCTTTCGTCGATAGATTCCTCCACGTCCGGTGCTTCATCCTGCTCCATGTGCAGACGCTGCTCGTATGCGGCAAGGACAGCGGCGTTGATAGCATTGCGGGAAGTTTCATTCATGGCGAACACGGTATCCGAATACTTCATATCGCCGTTCCTATCCTTATAGCTGCGATATGGCATTCGGGCGAACAGTCCGTTTTTGCTGTCCATGACTGCAATGTCCCGCACGACATATTCGCCGCCGAGGATCACACTGGCGTATGCTTTAATGCGGTTGTTTTCGCCGACCATGCGGTCGATCTGTGCTTTGATCTTCATTGTTGTACCTCCATTTTCTGTTTTACCATGCGAAAAAGGTAAAGCCCATATGCTCCTGCACTTCCTCCGGGAAAATGTCCTCGACCTCCGCAAAGCGCTGTTTGTATCGCTCCACTTCCGCATCTGTCAGCGAGCGGAAGTTTTCGCCGTCTGTACCAACGACAAAGAACGGCCCGGCGATCACATCTCCGTTCAGGCGGCGGTTTCCGTCCATCCCCATGAGCTTAGACTCCTCATTGCAGACGAGGAGCGTGCCGTCGCCGTTGCCGATGACCTCGATCATGCCGCCGACCGTTTCCTGCAGATCCTCAAGCTGGTCGGTGATGTTCAGCTCATAGGGAGCTTCATGGGGTTCCACCATGACAACACGAAGGATCTTAGACATTGGGTTCACCGCCTTGCTGCTCCGCCCAGCGCACCGACAAGTGGATGAGCGCCGCCCGCTGTTCCTTGGCAGAAAGGCTGTCCAGAAAATCCAGAAGCGTGATGCCCTCCGGCTCCGGTTTGTCCGGAGTGCCGGGGGCTTTTCTGCAATCGTTGCAGAGCTTTTCTCTCCGGACGATCACCGTGCGGTCATCCTGCTCGGCAAAGGACAGAATGTCATTGTAGGAAAAGCCTACCCGCTTGCGGATCTCATAGGGGATGGTGATACGCCCACGCTTTCCGAGGATGCGGTACAGCTTAGTCATCCCCGTCACCTCCGGCCATCTGCTCTTTCAGGCATTCGCCGCAGCAGGGACAGCAGTACGGGCAATCCTCGCAATCCTCGTTGTAGCTTTTACAGAAGGCATCGTCCTCTGCTTTCTGGATCACGATGCGTTTTCCGTCCACAAAGGCTTCCGCCATAACGCCGGGGATGATGCCGACAGCCTCCAGCGCATCAGTAGGGACGGGGATCAGTTCAAAATCATATTTCATGGTAGAGTATCCTTTCATTCAGAATTTCCTGGGAATCCAGCCGGTCAAACAGCGTGAGCTGCACGCAGGATCGGGCCAGCTCCGTGGTGTCGTAGTTGGAGATCAGCAGCTCCGGGTACTGTTTTCCGTTTTCGTATCGCTGCGCAATGTTGGATAGTCGGGAGATGCCCTCGACCACAATGCCGGGGCGGTCATACAGTGCCCGGATCTCCGGGCAATCGTTGTAAGAGAGCAAAAATTTCCCCTTGATTCCAAGCAGCGCATCGGCAAGTCCAGCATGGTCAAAGCCGTCTGAGGAAACCGCCTCGTAATACTGATCTGCGTTGTAATACGGCGGGTCGCAGTAGAAAAAGCTCTCCGGACGATCATACTGCCGGATGAGCTTCACACAGTCCTTGTTTTCGATGACGACCTTTTGCAGCCTGCCTGCTGCCGATTCGATCAGCGGAAAGTTGTTCCACATGGCATGGGGCTGGCTGCCGAAGGTCGAGGTCCCAGCTGCGTAGCTGTACCGGATCAGCGCATAGTAATAGGCGGCCCGCCGTACATCCGGGAGTACGGCTTGAGAATGCAGCATTCCCTTCATATACTCGAAGTCCAAACGGGAATTGAGCATATACCGCAGCTCGTTCCGCAGGGCCTCCGGCTGCTCCCGGACACAGCGGTACAGGTTCACAAGATTACCGTTGAAGTCGTTAAACACTTCAAAATCATTGCCGGGCGGCTTATGGAACAGCACCCATCCGGCCCCGCCGAACACTTCGATATACCGTTTGTAGTTTCGTGGGAAGCGGGCGAGGATCTCGTCCCGAAGGGCTTTCTTCCCGCCGACCCACGCCATAAAGCTGTTGATGGAATCACCTCCTTTGCGGAGGCGTCTGCGCATACAAAGGTTCCGCAGAAAACAGAAAGAAGCCGTTTTCCATGTACGGAACATCCATACACGCAAAACGACCTCTTTGATTTAGGCTTTTAGCAGAGCTTCATTTCCTCAGCCTCCTGCGGGGAGGTGTCAGAAAGGAAATCGGAGAAATTTTCTCTTTCTCCGGAAAAGTTCGGGCTTGTTTCTTCGTCAAGAGAGATATACCCGCTTTCTCCGAAGTCCAGCGGCTCTTTCAGAATTACAGAGCCGCCGTGGTTGACGCCGACCCTCGGTTCTACGGAGCAGAATTTGCCGCCGTCATCGCTGTGGCGCAGGTGGTAGCAATACAGTCCCTCCGGAATGTCTGCATCCGTCAGTCGGGCATTCGAGAACAGCGCTGTTTTACCGAGTAGCTCGATTTTCTCGTATTCATCGTCCTCCAGATTGATATAGCTTGTCCCGGCTGCATTCAGAGCGAGTCCATAGTCCAGCGGTTCCAGCCCCATCAGCTCGCAGCTGAGATCAATGGCCTCCCGCTCTGTTTCGGGGAGCCATTCTTCGATTCGTACTCCGTTCTGATAGCGGTATCTTCCGCAGTTATGGCCGATGTCCTCATCAGCCCACTCGTGCTCGATCTCCACATTGGGGAACATCTCCGCCAGCTTTTCCATTACCGGGTGCGGGGCAGACCATGCCGTCAGGAAGTTCAGGGCATCCCCCTCCTGATAGTTTACTTCCGCCTCGCCGTAGCCGTAGGAATTCCATTTGGTGCCCCAATGCTGGTTACGCCACCCATACCACGTCGGTACTCCGTATAGGCGAATGTTGTTCCAAGCGGCTTTTCCAAGTTTCCATTCCTTTGGACGAATATCCGAGCGCTGCCGAAGGAAAGCGTCCTCACTTTTACGAGGAATGTTCTCCAGATCGTCCTGATGGATCGTTCCGCCGAGGGTGTAGACCTCAATGAAATCCTGATAGGCTTTCAGGCCGGTACTCGTTTGGCTGCCTGCCTCGATATTCAAGCTCTCCGGCATGGGGATGATCTTGTTGAAATCCACCGAGCCGATTCCAAGATCATCATACTGGCTGGCCTCCAGCATGGCTCGGATCTGATCCGACTCTCCGTGCAGCGTCAGCACATTTGTTACATGGTTTGGCACACAGTCTTCCTCCTATTCCATTTTCATCTCAAAGCCCTGTACTTCCTGCATCGTCTGTTCTTCCGCCAGCTCCGCTGCCGTAAGCTTGCGGAAAACATCTTCTTCAGGGATCAGGGCGAGGGACTGCCCATTATCCCAACGCATCTGAAGCTGACCCATATCGTCCACATGGGTCACCGTGCCTCTCGTTCCGGAAGGAACCGGTGCATACGGGTCATCCATCCGGAGCAGCTGCACCCGTGTTCCGGGCGGGTAGTGAGTCCTCATTCGTTCACACAGTTGATTGTTCATTGGTCGTGACTCCTTTCATTCCAGTTTCATTGTTTCAAGGTTGGGATCGGCAGACATCCGTTGACGAAAGACAGTTTCGTTCTCCATGAAGTAGTCGCTGCCGCTGTTCCAGAAGGAAACATAGATCTCACCGTCAGCAGTGCGGATAGGGCGCTGCTCCAGCCCCTCACCGAAGCCGTCTGCTGCCTGCCCGATCAGCTCGTCGATCCATTCCTGTTCTTCTGCCGGGGAAAGGACTTCCCGCAGCCCGGTACAGATCACACCGAACAGTTCTCCGTTGACCTCCTGCACATCCCAGACGGCAGAGACGATCTTGGCCTTAGCGGACTCGCTGCCGTCGAAGTAGTCGGCCATATCGTTCAGATCCTCGTTTTGCTCCTTTTGAAGCAGCTCCCGGATCGCTCGCTCATTGTCGAGCGCATAGCCGTTGTCCACCTCATACCAATCGCCGTATTCCTCGTCCGTCATACGGACCTGAAGCGGACAGTAGTAGTTGACGGTTACGGCGATCAGGTCCGCCGTCATTGCCTGAATGTCCGCCAGAACCGCCTGCGGCGAGTGATACTGTCCATAGACGATGCTCTGCTCGATCTCATGCTGCACCTCCGGTCTGGCGTGTACCACAGCGTGAGCACATACATTGGCGTCCTCCAGCGAATGGGACGGTCGGAACAGTGCGGCGAGATTTTGCCCAATGTCCGCCTCGGAATAGAGCTTGACGGAGATCGGCTGATCTTCCTCATCCATGATCGGAATGTCCTTGGCCAGCCTGCGGATACCGATCTGCGACAGTTCATATTGCAGACTCAAGCGATCCATGGGCAGCTCCACAATGGCGGCCTGTTCGTTGTGCGAGATCACGGCTTTAAGCATGGCGCACCTCCGTTTTCAGCACCGCCGCACCGAAGCGGGCTATTGTGACAGCCTGCACGATCAGGCGAAAGGCTCGATCTGAGATCACGCTGCTGTCGGCCAGCTCACACAGCGAGATCTGCCGCTCGCCGGTCTGCAATTCCTTGACCGCTTTCCAAAGGGCATAGCAGTCTGTGGACACATCGCCGAGGCGCACTGCCTGCAGATCGACTTTGCCACGGTCGGAAAAGTATCGCCTTGTCTTGGACCACAAGGTGTGATCCGCAGTCAGGAGATACAGCACAGCGAGGCTGCGGTGGTCCGGTTTTCGCAGGTACAGTTTCTGTGCCTCAAAACGCTGCCTGTGTTGATCGGTTTGAAAAATTATAGGGGCATCATCCTTTCTGTCGTAGAGATGTGAAAGCCGTCTTTGAAACGGCGTATGTCGTGCGTCGGCAAATGCCGCATGAATGGCTTCATAAAAAGAGGCTGCACCGCAGGTGAGTCTGGCATCCAGTACCGGGCAGATTTCCATGGAGCAGCCTTTCTTTTTTCTGTGGTAGAGACAGAGCCTGCAATCGCAGTCCGCTTTGTTGAATTGATACGCCCTACGGATCCTGCCGCCGCCCCGCTGATTTCCACCGGGCGGTCGCTGCATGATGGCCTCCATGCTGTTGAGGGATGGCGTGTTGGTGAAGTACATTTTGATCGCTCCTTTTTCGTGAAATAGAAAAAGCCCGAAGTCTTTTGCAAAACTTCGGGCGTGGAAAATGCGAAACGGCGGACAAGTTTTGGCTTGTCCGCCGTCTGCGAATATTCAGTTGTACGGGAGTTCGATACCGCACCCAAAGGGAAAACAGCGGTTTTACATCTTCAAATATGCATCTTGAAAACCCGGCATTTGGGTAGCAAAAAACCCCGATAAAATCGGGGTTTTCGCGGAACATATCTTTTTTATGTTCCTTTTATGGCGGAGGGAAAGGGATTCGAACCCTTGTGAGATTGCTCTCAAACGGTTTTCAAGACCGCCTCGTTATGACCACTTCGATATCCCTCCGAATAGGTACTGAAATATTTTATCACATATTCCCCGCTTTGTCAATAGCAAATACGGTTTTTTTATGCTTCGCCGATACAAAACGGCGATCTCTGCGGAATAATGAACCGGCGTGCCGTGTTTTCGCACGACACGCCGTAATTAGCTTACTGATTGGCTATTTTATCGAACTGCGCGTTGAATTTTTTGAGTGCAGCCTTGAGAGGCGCCTGCGAACGCGTGAAGTTCGATGCATACGACTCGTTGTTCGTAAGAGAATCACGGAATATCTTGAAGGGGTAGTTGCTGAGCGACGAAGTGAATATTCTTCCCACGTCAAAGCTTACGCTGTCGCGCACTATATCGAACATACGTGCGGCGGTGGGATCGTCAACGTATCTTACCTTCATGGATACCTCAAAGAGCGCGGGAGTGACGGTGCGGTAACCCTCGGAGGCAAGTGCCTCAAGAAGGTACGCAGCAGCCTCCGCGTGGCTTGAGCCTGCAGAGATCGCATAAAGTGTGTAGGGGAAGCCGAGGCAGGTGGAATATCCCTCCTGATCGGTCTCGTACTTGGGCATCGGGATGACGCCGAAGCCGATGTCGGTATCGCTAAGCTCCTGGCTCGCGTATCTTGCGCGGCTGACCGAGAAGAGCGCTCTGCCGTCACGGAAAAGCACGTTGCCCTTCTTGTCGGTGCAAAGTCCGCCGTTGAGGAAGTTGGTCATCTTCGTAGCGGTGTTTACAGCCTTTTCGCCGCCGAAAAGCTCGGACACGATGAGCTGACCGCTTGCATCCTTATCTATGGTGCGGAGTCCGGCGCCGTAGAAGAAAGGATCGTAGTGAACATTGGAGCTGGTAGCAAGACCGTAGATCTTGTTATCGTCGTCCAGATCGCTTCTGAAGGTTTCCGCCATCTCTACCATCTTGTCGATCGTCCATGTACCGGCATCAACAAGATCATAGGGATTTTCGAGGTTATTGTTCGTAACGAGCTGCTTTGCAAAGTACATAACGTACATCATGTAAAGCATATTGGTGGAGATATCGCCGGAGGCGAGATAGAGCTTACCGTTTATAAGCGCTTCGCTCGTGAGCTTTCTCGGCCACCACGGTTTTTCAAAGTTGATGACAGAATAGTCAAGAAGGTTTGCGCAATAGCCGCTGTATGCACAGTTGGCTACCGACATCGAATAGGCGGCAAAAATATCGTATGTCTTGCCGCTCATGAAGTCGGCACTTACTACCTGCTCGAATTTTGCGCGGTTGTTGTAGTTGCCGGGAGTACCGACGAAATCCATTTCAACATTGAGGCGTTTTTCAACTCTGGAGTTGCGGTTTTTGATCGCGAACTCGACCGAATCGGATGCATCCTCGGAGGCAAAGAACTCAACGTTCTCGGCATCCTCGCCGTAAAGTATCGTGACCTTTTCATTGAGGTCGATAGTCTCGGGAAGGTCGTCCTTTTCGTAAATATCGGCGGTAGTATCCGGTGTGGCGGGCGCGGTGCTATCGCCTGCAGCGGTAGTTGAACCGTCTCCGTTCCCCTGCTTGGCACAGCCCGCAAAAAGAGCCGCCGCACAGAGCATGGCGAGGATCATCGCCACGAGTCTTGCCTTGAGCGTAATACCTGATTTCTTCATTAAGCTGTCTCCTTCTGGTTGTCAGCGGCACATTATGTGCCGCTGTATAAATTTCAGATCACTGATTGGACATTTTGTCGATTATATTCTGAAGATCCGTCTTGAATGCAGAGTCGTATCTCTTGTACTTTGTGCTCCAGTTGGTCTCTCCGCTCGCGAGCGTGTCACGGTAAAGGATTATCGGGTTGGAGGAGAAGTTCTCGGAGAATATGTATCCGAAGTCGAACATTACGTTACGGCGGATCATATCGTAGATCTGACCGGTGCTGCTGTCGGACGAATACTTGAACTTGAGCATGACCTCAAAGTATTTGGGAGCAACATCGGTGTAGGCGGTGTATGCCATGTATTCGATTATGGCAGCGCCCATCTCAAAGTCGCGCACATTCTTGGGGATGCAGAAGGAATCATGCGTGTTGGACATATAAGTCACATAGGAGGTCTGATCGGTGTCGAACTTAGGTGTGGGAAGCACGCCGAAGTCAAAATCGAGCTTTCTGTCAACAACGGCGATAGGTGTGCCGTAGAAGAGCACCTGTCCCGCCTCAAACATAGTGTACATCTTTTTGTCAGCCATGTATACGTTCTCGTCGTTGAACAGGAACTTGTTCATACGTTCAAGAACGGTCTGGACTCTCTCGTCGCCGAGAGACATGACGAATTCGCCCTCGGTGTTCTTGCGGACGATAGCAAGATCGGAGCCGTGGAAAACGCATCAAGACGGGGCTTATCAACGGTGGCGTAGCCGAAGCGATCGCCGTAGTCAACTACATTGTTGGAGTTGAGGTCGCGGTATGTACCCTGAATGAGCTCCTCAAGTTTGTCGATAGTCCACTCACCGTTAAGAACGGTTTCGTAGAGGCTCTCGGGAGTGATGGAATACTCATCGGCAACGTCCTTGCGGAACATGATGCAAGCCATGTTACGGATGGAACCGTAGGAGGAGTTGTCAACGGCAAAATACACGTGATCGTTGAAGCTGATGGTATCGATAAGTCTTTCGGGCCACCACGGCTTTGTGAAGTCGGTGTAGTCGGAGGAGTTGAGGTCCTGGAGCAGTCCTCTTACCGCCATTGTGGGCGGATTGAGGTTGTAGGCTATAACAAGGTCATAGTCGCTGCCGTTGCTGACCGCTACTTCGACCTTCTGTATGAAGCTGGCGCGGTTGGACCAGTTGCCGGGTTCCTCGATGAACTCAAATTTGATGCCGAGCTTTTCCTCGACCTTGGCGATACGCGCCTGAAGAGCGTCGGCAAGCATGCCCTCCGAGCCTTCGGCTGCGATCGTCTGCTTCATCTGCTCCTTGCAGATAAGCACTTTAACGGTAGTGTTGAACTTGACCGTATCGTCGATGTTAGGCACCGGTGCAGTCGATTCTGCGGGAGCCTCGGTGGTTGCAACAGGCTCGGCGGCGGTCGTAGTAGTATCGCTCCCGTTGCCCTTATCGGCACACGCAACACAAAGCAGCGTTGCGCAGACCATGAGGCACGCAAGGATCATGGAAAGTATCCTTGTTTTCATTATGATTTTTCTCCTTTACAAAACTCAGAATTCCGCGGAATGCAGTATGCAGGGTCCCGCAAGCCGCAGTGCAATCAAAAGATCTACAACTAATTTTATCATACGAACGGGTGTTTGTCAAGAAAAATTATCCCCGCATCCGTATAATTTCTACATATAAAAATTGTCGTCGGAGTGTCGTGTCCGCGCCATTTGTTAATTATTTTCCGAGCACCGAAAAAATGCGCAAAACCTTTGACAAAGTGGCGTTTATGCGCTATAATTATATGGAATGTTTCCTCCCGGAACACAAAACGCAAGGAGATACATTACGATGGATCAGAAATACACGATCGGCGTTGACTTCGGCACTCTTTCCGCGCGCGCACTCGTTGTGCGCACCTGCGACGGTAAAGAAATGGCTGATGCCGTTATGGACTACCCACACGGCGTTATCGACACCGTTCTTCCGGAAACGGGTGAGGCGCTACCGCCCGATTGGGCGCTGGAGGATCCCCACGATTTTCCGCTCGTGCTCGAATACATAATCCCCGAGGCGCTGCGCCGTGCAGGCGTTGACAAGCGCGATGTATGCGGCATAGGAATAGACTTTACCTGCTGCTCTGTAATGCCGGTATACGCGGACGGCACGCCGCTCTGCTTTACCGACGAATACAAAAACAACAAGCATGCATATCTTAAGCTGTGGAAGCATCACGCCGCATTTGAATATGCCGAAAAGATGACCGCCGTTGCGTCCGAGCGCGGCGAAAAGTGGCTGCGCTCATTCGGCGGCAAGGTGTCGAGCGAATGGATGTTCCCGAAGATATGGCAGATTTACGCCGAAGCGCCGGAGATATATCATGCGTGCGACATGATAGTCGAAGCCGGAGACTGGATGACCTTTCTCCTTACCGGCGTGATGACGCACGGATATCTTTACGCTGCATACAAGAGCCACTATATGATCCACGAGGGCGGCTTCCCCTCCCCCGACTTCTTTGCGGCACTCGACCCGGGGCTTCGCAATGTGGTAGCCGAAAAGGTGAGCGCTCCGATAGCAATGCCCGGCGTATGTGTGGGCAGAGTAACGCCGGAGGCGGCTCGCCGGTTCGGTCTTGAGGCGGGCACCGCAGTTGCGGCTGCCTCTCCCGACGCGCACGTTGCCGCGCCCGCTGTCGGCTTTGAACGCTGCGGCGATATGTACGGCGTGCTTGGAACCTCCAACTGCTATTATGCGCTTGCGGAGGAATACCACGATGTTCCCGGCATATGCGGTTGCGCGTGGGACGGTCTTGCCGCCGGTCTTTACGGCTTTGAGGCAGGGCTTTGCTGCGGCGGCGACCACTTTGCATGGGCGGCAAACAACATAGCCCCCGCCGAATACCGCGAGGAAGCGGAGCGGCTGGGCATTCCCCTTATAAAATACCTGATCGGCAAGGCGGCAAAAAAGAAGCCCGGAGAGAGCGGTCTTCTGGCTCTCGACTGGTGGAACGGCAACCGCTCGATACTCGTCGATCCCGATCTTTCCGGCGTGCTGATCGGCATGAATCTGCGCACACGCGCAGAGGACATCATGCGCGCGCTCATTGAGGCGACAGCCTTCGGTACGCGCGTGATAATAGAAAACTTCCGTCGTCACGGCATACGCGTAGATAACTTTTATGCCGCGGGTGGGATAGCGCGCAAGGACCCGTTCACCATGCAGGTGTATTCCGACGTCCTAAAGCTGCCCATACGCATAGCGGGCTCGGCGCTCATGCCCTGCCTTGGGACCGCCATACTCGCCGCGGTAGCCGCAGGCGAGTACCAAACGATCCATGACGCAAGCATGGCGATGCGGAATCTCAGCGACACGGTCTATACTCCCGACCCCGAAGCGGGCGCGATATACGACCGGCTTTATGCGGAATATCTTGAGCTTCACGATTATTTCGGCAGAGGCGGCAACAACGTTATGAAACGTCTGCGCGCCATAGCCGCGGAAGCTTCGGAAAAATAAATACAATCGGAGTTATTGCAATGGATAAGTTCAAAGTTACGATCAAAAAATATTCAAAGCGTTATTTCATCGACGCAATGGGCGCAATGGCGCTCGGTCTTTTCGCTTCCCTTCTCATAGGAACGATATTCAAGGCGCTCGGAATGATACCTCACTGCGCCTTTCTGGGGCAGATAGGCGGCTACGCGCAAAGCGTGGCGGGTCCCGCGATGGCGGCAGCTATCGCATACTCGCTCTGCCGCGACCCGCTCGTGATATTCTCCTCGGCAGCCGTCGGCTTTGCCGCCAACTCTCTCGGCGGCGCGGGCGGACCGCTCGCAGTGCTCTTCATCACCATAGCCGCCGCCGAATGCGGCAGGCTGGTGTCAAAAAAGACCAAGGTAGATATAATAGTAACGCCGTTCGTAACAATATTTGTGGGCGGCACGCTTTCGATACTCGTGGCGCCGTACATAGGTAAGCTCGTCGGGTACGTAAGCGACTTTATCGGCTGGGCGGCACTCAAGGCGCCGTTCGTGTCCGGACTTATCATATCCGTCGTTGTCGGAATCGCGCTCACTCTGCCGATATCCAGCGCCGCGATATGCGCCGGGCTTACGCTTACCGGCAGCATTGCCGCCGCCGGCTCGTCAGAGGGACTTGCAATTGCGGGCGGCGCCGCCGTTGCCGGCTGCTGTGCGCAGATGATAGGCTTTGCGGTCATATCCTTCCGCGATAACCGCTGGGGCGGTCTGCTCTCGCAGGGCATAGGCACCAGCATGCTCCAGATGCCCAATATTGTACGTCACCCCGCGATATGGCTTCCTCCCACTCTCGCCTCGGCGATAACCGGACCGCTTGCCACCTGCGTTTTCAAAATGCGCATGTACGGTGCGGCTATCAACTCCGGTATGGGCACCTGCGGAATGCTCGGTCCCATCGGTATAGCGCTCGGCTGGTATGATGCATCAAACGGCTACCCCGACACGGTAGGAATATTCGATTGGATAGGTCTTGTTCTCATCTGCTTCCTGCTTCCCGCACTGCTCTCGTATGCATTCTATCTGATACTGCGCCGCATAGGATTGATAAAGGACGGCGATATGAAGCTCGACTGATCCCTTCCGCACACATAAAAAAGAAAGGAATCAAAAAATGTTCGAAGAAGACGAAGATGAAGAATATGAACGTGACCCGGACGAATCGCGAGGGGCAAAGGTCTGGCGGATAATAAAGATCACAGTCAGGGGTCTGGCTCTCACCATAGTTTTCGGCGTGATCATTTTGTTGCTCGCGCGCATGTTCATGTCGGGCGATCCGTCCTCCATGAAGGCACTGTCGGTAAACGGAACGCTTGCCGATGTGTACCGCGAGAACGGAGAGCTGCGCGCCATCGCGCAGGTCGAGCAGGTCATAACGCACGAAAAGGATGAAGATAAAGGCTACAACTACGGCTATTTTTCGGTCACGAATTCGGTCTTTTTCCCGGATGCCGGTCAGGTACAGATAGTTTTCCGTTACAATGACAGCACCCTGCGGCATCTCAAAGAGGATTACGGTCTTGATGAGGATCCGGATAAATCCGAGGACTGGTATGATGTAACGCTCCGCGTGATAGTTGACCGCACGCCGGAAAACAAAAAGGACAACGGTCAGACGTACTGGAGCGATCCCGATGCGGTAAAGGTACTGCGCATAAAGCCCACGGAAACGAAAAGCGATACAAAGCCGCTTTACTCCTACCGCCGCTTCACATTCGACGACGTACCGTCGATAGAAGACGAAACCGTGCTCGCCGTTTACGTTGACGTCTACTACAAGGACGATGTGGATTACAACAAAAAGCCTTACGGCGACATGCGCATATACACGGGCGGCGTTGACATCCACCCCTACAAGCTCTCGGGCAAGGATATAAAAGCGCTCGAAAAATACTCCGGCTGAGCCGTATGAGGCTCGGAAAGGCAATCGTTACATGAAATTCAGCATTACGATAGAGATCCCGCGCCCTGCCGGGAAAGAACGGCAAAGCGGCGCGGAAACAGTCAAAAAGGTTGCGGATAAGCTCGGCAAAACTGCCGCGAAGGGCTTTGAAGCCGCAAAAAAACAGATACCGAGGCTGCGAGAGCTTGCCGACAGCATATCCGACGAAATAAAAACGGATATTGCCGCGGTGCGCGACCGCGACCCCGCGGCGCGGAATGACGCAGAGGTGCTTCTGCTTTATTCCGGCGTACATGCGATACTCGCATACCGCGTGGCACACAAGCTGTATCTCGGAAAAAAATACTTCCCCGCACGTGCTGTGAGCCAGCTCGCAAAATTCATTACCGGTATAGAGATACATCCCGGCGCAACGATAGGCCGCGGACTTGTTATCGACCACGGCTCGGGAGTCGTTATCGGCGAAACGGCGGAGATCGGCGACAACTGCACGCTTTATCAGGGCGTTACCCTCGGCGGTACCGGTAAGGATACCGGCAAGCGCCACCCCACGCTCGGCAACAACGTTATGGTCGGCGCGGGCGCTAAGGTGCTCGGTCCCTTCCGCATAGGCGACAACGCCAAGATAGCCGCAGGAGCCGTTGTGCTTGAGGAAATACCCGCCAACGCGACTGCGGTAGGCATTCCCGCACGCGTCGTAAGACGCGACGGAGTGCGCGTCATGAGCTGCGAGGAGGAGCTGGACCAGGTACATCTCCCCGACCCCGTGGCACAGCAGCTTTGCCGTCTTGAAGCCAAGACCGCAAAGCTCGAAGCCGAGCTTGCCGCACTGCGCGGAGAAAAAGCCCGGGCTTTAGATGAAGAAGAAAAGGAATAATCCTGATATAAAAAACAAAAAATCATTTCAAGTATGAAAGGATCAAATGTCATGTCCAAAACACTTACACCCCGTACACTTGTCTGGGCGCACCGCGGTGCCGCCGCATATGCTCCCGAGAACACTCTTCCCTCCTTTGAGCTTGCCGCCGAGATGAAGGCAGACGGCTGTGAGACCGATGTTCACTTTTCAAAGGACGGAAAAATAATGGTGCTTCACGATGCCAAGATCGACCGCACCTCAAACGGTCAGGGACTTGTCACCGACTACACCTATGATGAACTTCAGGTCTTTGACTTCGGTATCAAGACCGACGCCCGCTACAAGGGAACCCGCATCCCCACTATGGATGAGGTATTTGAGGTCTGCCGCCGCAACGGTATGACGATCAACGTTGAGATCAAATCCGCCGACCCCGAAATGCCCGCAGCCCTCGATGCCTGCGCAAAGGCACACAACATGCAGGACGGCGTGCTTTACTCCTCCTTCGACCATGAGCAGCTTGCACGTATGCTCCGCGTCAACCCCTCGGCGTTCGTCGCTCCCCTTTACGGCTTCAACATGGTAAAGCCGTGGGATTACTGCAAGAACATGAGCGCGCTTGCATCTCATCCCCGCTACAACCAGATAGAGCTGTATGCCGACTATGTTGAGAAGTGCCACGAGCTGGGCATTCGCGTACATCCATGGACCGTTGACGACGCAGATGCTGCAAAAATGCTTGCAGACGCCGGCTGTGATGCCCTTATCACCAACAGACCCGACCACATCCGCGAGGCTCTCGGACTTGTCTGAGCGCTGACCGCTTGCGCTGCATAAGCTGACGCTACATAACTAACGCATGGGGCTGTCCCGACTCCGAGACAGCCCCATATTTCAGAAAGGTATTCCAATGAAAACGACCGAATACAATGTCAAAATATCCGGACTCAACGAACGTCTGCGCTTTGCGGTGATAGCGGACCTCCACGGTCACGTGACTCCGGAGCTTACAGAGTTTGCGCTCGGAGCTATGCCCGACGCCGTGCTGATGCCGGGTGATATTTTTGACACGCGCGGCAATACGCCGGGCACTCTCGCGGCAATAAAAGCTCTTGCGGCAAATGTACCGGTCTTCTGCTCATTGGGCAACCACGACAAGCACATGTCGGACGAAACACGCAACGCGCTTATAGAGGCGGGCGCCGTGCTTCTCGACAATGACGCCACAGCTTTTCGCGGCATCACTATCGGCGGGCTGACATCCGGATTTTTTACCGAATACCGTACCGACCTTGAAAAAACTCCGCCGCCCGACCTCGACTGGCTTGCGCGTTTTGCCGCAATGCCGTCGCCGCGGCTTTTGCTCTGCCATCACCCGGAATACTATCACGACTATATACGCGGGACAGATATAGAACTTACGGTTTCCGGTCACGCGCACGGCGGGCAGTGGAGCATCTTCGGGCGCGGCGTGTTTGCACCCGGTCAGGGACTTTTCCCCAAATACACGGCCGGAATCTACGACGGCGGCAGACTTGTAGTCAGCCGCGGCGTGACCAACACGGTAAGGATACCGCGTTTTTTCAATCCGACCGAGATCGTCGTTATAAATGCAGAATGAGGAGCGATATCACTCCTCATTCTCTTTTTTTGGCGGCTTGTAGTCTATGCGCATGACATCCGAGGCATCAAGATCGATCTCGGGTATCATCACCGCGGGAACGCCCGAGGCGGAGCTTATCATCGCCGCCAGAGCCTTGGCATACGGAAAAATCGCACGGAAGGTCGCCACATGAACCACCTCGCGCGGCAGTCCGGGCGCACAGGTGAATATCCCCGTTTCCACCACGCGGAGGCAGAAATTATCGGGAGCGCTTTGATTCTCGGCAACAAGAGTCATTTCCGCCCTGCCGCTGTCTCCGCCGGAATAAATGATATTGTATGTGTATTTGAAGCCGAGCTGTATCGTCTCACCCGGCGCAAGACGGTTGACGAATGACACCTCATCCGCCTTGACATGCTTTATTTCTATCCTCGGTGTTTTGTTTTCCATTATACGATCATCCTTTCAGGGCATTTGTGCCCGACGTCATATGCAGACGATAAAGAGCCACGAAAGTGCGGCGAGTATCAGCCCGTCACGCTGATAGCCGTGCCCCTTGATAAGCGACCACACGAGCATAAATGCGGATATTGCAAAAATAACGATCCCCATCGTGCGGCACACTCCGCGCTTGACGTCAAGAATGCCGAAAAGCCCTGCAAGAAGCATAAGTATCCCCGCGGATGCGGCAAGTATGCCGATAAGATCAAGGTCAAGCGCCGCTCCGAGCGCCGATTTTACAGACGGCACGAGCGAATCGACGCCTATTATAATGTAGATCAGGCTTATTACGACCCGACATGAATTTGACTTGCCTGAAGCCATGTTTGAACTCCCTTCAGTTTTCCTTTCGTATATTTTACACCATCCGACCGCCGCATGTCAAGGGTTGATCTGATTTTATCAAAAAAGTCTTGCCATCATCGCGCATATGATGTATAATTACTGTAAGCGGAAATGCTTTTTCCGAAAATAAAGTAAGGACAGATACAAAATGAGTACAGTGACGATCATCGGCGCCGGTATGATGGGTTCGGCGCTAAGTTTTCCCCTCCGAGAGAACGGAAACGAAGTCAGGCTTGTCGGCACACCGCTCGACCGTGCGATAATCGATGCGGCGCAAGCCGACGGAACTCACATCACGCTGAAGCGCCGCCTGCCCGACGGCATAAAATATTATCAGTTCGAAAACTACCGTGAAGCACTGGACGGCGCCGATCTGCTGCTATCCGGCGTATCGAGTTTCGGCGTTGACTGGTTTGCCGAAAACGTCCTCCGCGACCTGCCCGCTTCCATACCCGTTCTTTCGGTCACCAAAGGCATGATGAACACCGATGACGGCGAGCTGGTCCCATACCCCGAGCTTTACCGCCGTATGCTCGGCAGGCGTGACCTTCATCTTTGCGCCATAGGCGGTCCCTGCACAAGCTATGAGCTTGCGGACCACGACCAGACAGAGGTCTGCTTCTGCGGCGATGACATTGAGCTTCTGCGCCGCATAAAGTCGATGTTTGAGACCGATTACTACCACATAAGCCTCTCGACCGATGAGACCGGCGTGGAATGCGCGGTGGCAATGAAAAACGCATACGCCCTCGGCGTGACGCTTGCCGTAGGGCTGGCAGAGGCGCGCGGCGGTAAGCTGCACTACAACTCACAGGCGGCGTTGTTCGGTCAAAGCATGCGCGAGATGCGCCGCCTCCTCGCCCTTTGCGGCGGCAGTGACGAGCTTATATATCTCGGCGCAGGCGACCTTTACGTCACCGTTTTCGGCGGCAGAACGCGCCTTATAGGAACGCTCCTCGGCAAAGGAATGTCCTTTGAGGACGCAATGCGCACGCTTGACGGCGTGACGCTCGAATCGATAGTCATATCGTCTCGCACCGCAAAGGCTGTACGCGCACTTGCCGCGCACGGCAAGGCGGACACATCGGATTTCCCGCTACTCATGCACATCGACTCACTGATAAACGGCGGAGCCAAGGTAAATATACCGTGGGATTCGTTCGAGCATGAATTTATGATCTGACCAAATCAATGTGGCGTAAAAAACTCAAAATGAGTTTTTTACGCCCCGTATTTTTATGTGAACTGCGAATTGTAAAGTCCGGCATAGAAGCCGCCCGCCCGCATAAGCTCGCTGTGGCTTCCCTGCTCTATGACGTTTCCGTCCTTCATGACAAGGATCAGGTCGGCATTCTGTATCGTTGACAGCCTGTGCGCGATAACAAAGCAGGTCCTGCCCTGCATAAGCTCCATCATGGCAGACTGTATCTGCTGTTCGGTGCGGGAGTCAACGTTAGAGGTCGCCTCGTCGAGTATCAGCATGGATGCGTCCGCAAGCATGGCGCGGGCTATCGTGATAAGCTGTTTCTGCCCCTTGGAGATACCGGAGCCGTTATCGGTCAGAACGGTATCGTATCCGTCCGGAAGGGTTTCGATAAAGCCGTCGATATGCGCGGCACGTGCGGAGGCGCGTATCTCCTCGTCGGTCGCGCCCTCCTTGCCGTAGGCGATATTCTCCGCAACTGTGCCGCAGAAAAGCCACGTGTCCTGAAGGACCATGGTGTATGCTCCGCGCAGGGATGCGCGTGTCACCTCGCGTATTTCTCTACCGTCGATGCGTATCATTCCCGAATTCACATCATAAAACCGCATAAGAAGATTTATGACCGTGGTCTTTCCGGCTCCCGTAGGACCGACTATCGCGACCGTGGAGCCGCGCGGCGCCGAAAGGCTGAGATCCTTGATTATTATCTTCTCCGGTGTATATCCGAACCTCACATGCTCAAGTTGCACGTCTCCCGCAACATCCGAAAGCACCTCGGCATCGGGAGCGTCGGCGCTCTCCGGCAGCTCGTCTATCAGCCTGAATATTCTCTCCGCGGCGGCAAGCGCCGACTGAAGATCGGCAAGAATGTTTGCAAACTCGTTTATCGGTCCCGCAAATTTGCGCGAGTACTGTACGAAGGATGAAAGATCGCCAAGCTGAAGGAATATCACCGACGCCGGCTGCACAACGCCCGTGAGCGACAGCATAAAGAATATTCCGCCGACCATTATAACGAGCGCTATCGAAAGGTTATTTATAAAGTTGACGGACGGTCCAAGCGCCGCAGCGTGATAATCCGCGTTATAGTAAGCCGAGCATGCATCGTCATTTCGACTGTCGAATTTAGCGACCGTCGCCGCCTCGCGTCCGTAAGCGCGTATCGTGCGCTGACCCGACAGCATTTCCTCGGCATAGCCGTTGAGTATTCCGAGCTTTGCCGAACGCATACGGAAGAGCGGACGGACATTTTTGCTTTTCAGCCGCGTTGTGATTATGGATATCGGGACCGTGACCGCAAATATCACGATTATGACCGGCGAGATAGATATCATCATAGCGAGCGAGAAAACCACCGTCACCACGCTTGAGCATATCTGAAGCAGGTCGTGCGAAAGGGATGCGTTGACCGTATCGACGTCATACGAGATATGGCTGATTATGTCGCCGGTTGCGTGCGTGTCAAAATACCCGACGGGCAGGAGCATGAGGCGGTCGAATATCTCCCGCCGCAATGTGTATGTTATCTTTTGTCCCAGCTTGACAAGGAGGAGCGACAGGCAAACAGACAGCACCGCCGACAGCGCGTATGCCAGCACGAGAAGTCCGGCGTATCTGAGCACCGCATCGAAATCAACATTTCCCTGCCCGAGGTCAATGGCGTTTATCGCCTTGCCCGACAGCTTGGGTCCGATAAGCGCACAAAGATTTGAGGTCAGCATGAGCGCAAACGCGGCAAGCACGAGCCAGCGACAGCGCCAGAGATATCCCGCAAGCCGCCATAGCACCCTGCGGCGCGTCCGTTTATCGAGCTTTTGTGATTTGTTTGTATTGTTGGGATTGCTTTGCGCTCGCGGATCGCCAAGCATTGCGGAAGCTCCGCCGCCCATTACGTTACTCAAGGAAAGCACCTCCCATCTGCGACCTGCTTATCTCACGGTAGACCTCGCAGGACTCCATAAGCTCGTCGTGCGTTCCGGAGGCTATCATTCTGCCGCCGTCAAGCACGATTATAAGGTCGGAATTCATTACCGAGCTGACTCTTTGAGCCACAACGACCACACTGCCGCCCTCCGCCGCTATTTCGTCGCGCAATGCGCGGCGCAGTGCGGCATCCGTTTTGTAGTCAAGCGCGGAGCTGGCATCGTCAAGCACAAGTATCTGCGGACGCGCGGCAATGGCACGCGCGATAAGCAGGCGCTGGCGCTGACCGCCGCTGACGTTTGTTCCCTTTGAGGTCAGCATACGACCGTAGCCCTCGGGCATACCGGTGATGAACTCGTCAGCCTGAGCTATCCTCGCGGCGCGCACGATGTCCTCATGCGACAGTCCGCGTCCGAAATCGATATTTTCCTCGATAGTACCGGCAAATATGAAATCATTCTGCATTGCAACGCCGAACATTGAATGCAACTCATCCTCGGGAATAGCTCTTACGTCTCTCCCGCCTATGTGCACCTCTCCCCGGCTCACGTCGTAAAAGCGCATCAGGAGCGCCAGGAGCGTTGTCTTGCCGCTTCCGGTCGCGCCGATAATGCCGAGCGTACCGCCCTTCGGAAGCGAAAAACTAATGTCATGCAACACCTTGCCCTTGCCGTTGTAGGCAAAATCCACACCCTCGAAGTTGATACCGGTCTCTTCGGGATGACGCGGATATTCCTCCTCGGGTGCTACCGTGAGATCGGGAGGCGTAAGAAGCACCTCTTCGATGCGGTTCGCCGAGGCGCTTGCCTTGGAGATGATAAGGAAAATGCGCGACACCGACATCATTGCCATCGATATCAGCGTGAAATACTGAATGAACGCGATTATCTTGCTCGGCTCGGACGAACCGCCGTTAACACGCACCGCGCCCACAACGACGACCGCGGTGATACCGAGGTTCATAAACAGGTTCATGAGCGGGTTGGCTATCGACATAGTAGCGTTGGTGCGACCTTCGATAGCGGCGAGCGACGTGTTTACGCCGTCAAAGCGGCGGCGCTCGTAATCGGTTTTTGAAAGCGCCTTTATGACTCTGACGCCCTGCGCGTCCTCGCGCACAACACGCGTCATTGAATCCACGGCGGTCCGCACCTTTGTGTAAAGCGGCAGTCCGCGGCTTGTGATACCGTAAACGGCAATAAAAATGAACGGCAGGACGGCGACCATAACAAGCGTCAGCACGGGGTCCAGCGTTGCGGCTATAGCCAATCCGCCTATCAGGAGTATCGGCGCGCGCACGCCCATACGCTGCATCGAATTTATAAAGTTATGTATGTTGTAGGTATCGCCGGTCAGTCGGCTTTCAAGGCTTTCGACCGTAAATGCATCGGTCTGTGCCGGTGAGAGCGTCATGGTACGTTCAAAAAGGTCGTGTCTTACCGCACGTGCGACCTCCATAGCGGTTTTTGCCGCCATACGGTTCGCAATAACGTTGCCGAGCACGCCGAGAAATGCACACACTATCATTATCACAGCCCACATGATTATGCGGCGGCTGCCCGCGGCAAGATCGGGCGATGCCTCGGCGCCCATGGGCTTTATCACGTTCTGTATTATGTGGCTGAGGATATACGGCAGTGCAAGCTCCACAAGAGTACCCATCACCTTTACCGTAAGCGACACACACATAAAGTGGCGATGCGGTTTAAGGTAGCGCAGTATGGTCCTCATTGGCTCTCGTCCTCCGATTCAAACGAGATCTTGGCATAATCCGCCGCGCGTGACGCGATACGCGCGAGCATGGACATGAACATCTCCATCTCCTCCTCGGTAAAGTCCTCGGTGAGGTATCCGTTCCATTCGCGCACCGCCTTCTGCACCGTGGGAAGTATCTCAAGCGCTTTTTCGGTCGGGTAAACCTCTATTATACGCCGGTCCGCCTCGCTCTGGCGGCGCTCAACATATCCGCACGATTCAAGATACGCAAGATTGCGTGTTACATTGCTTTTGTTGATGTAAATATGCTTGGCGAGCTTGTCCTGGGATATTCCCGGGTGGCGGCAAACGGTAAGGATATAGCTCGTATGAGGCGCGCCTATATCCGTCCCGGCGAGCTTATCTCCGCGCCACGCCGCTCCGCACCGGCTGATGACGTTTATATATCGCATAAGCGACGGCATTGCAGTTTCCTGCCTTTCATGACTGTTTTTTCTTTCCGATCGCATTAAAAATCGTTGCGACCGCAACGTTATACCTTATTATAACATAAACCGGGGGAAAAATCAATCCCCCGGTCTTCATTATTTCAACTGTTTTTTTCGTTCGCTACCTGCGTGATGTAGGATGACACGGTGTCGCTGTCGATAAGAGTGGAAAGATCGTTCTCGTGCAAAAACTGTATCACAACATCCGGACCGAACTGCGTGACGTCCGAATGCGAATATTTTTGCCCTATGCGGTATCCCACATTGCCGAAGGTGTTCGAAAAATACTCGTACATAAGTATTTTATCCCATTCTCCTCCGTCGGCAAATTCGATAAGCACCGCAGGATGGGTCGGCAGTCTGAACTCACTGCGCGCGCAAGTCACCTCAACATCGCCGAAATAACCGTACTGTGTATACCTTCTGAAGGTATCGCTTGAAAGCGATATCGTAACGTTGCGTATCAGCTTTTCAAGTCCCGCCTGACGCGCCAGCGCGCGTCCGTCGGTAATGTGACGGTACATTTCAAAATCGTCGAGAGGTATCACCTCAGCGCCCGTGTCGGTAAGCTCCGGCACCGTCTCGCACACGGCACGGTATGCATAATACGCGCCGAGGGCGTTCAGCGAATTCTCGGTATTGTTGTAAAGCTGACCCGTGCCGAGCGCGGCGCGCATGGCGTCGGTCAGATCAAGGAAGCAGGACTCGCCCGCCGCCTGCATACGTGCAGAGAGGCGCGCAAGTCTTGTTTTATCGCTCACATTTCCGAAGTACCCCGGCAATTTGTCGCTGTACACTGTCTGCGAATTCGGTATGACGACAAGAACATACCTGCTCCCCACCGCCGCGAATGCAGCCTCGCGCTGTTTTACGACATCGTAAAGCGCGTCTGTCGTGCTTGCATCGGCAAATTCGCCTATGTAATCCCGAACGTAATCGTAGCCGTATTCATCGTCACGCGCGCCGAACAGAAATCCGTCGCGCCCGACTATCACGCCGTCGTCGTCCAGTCTGCCGAAAAGCAGATATTTGTATTTCGCTATATCGTCGAGCGTCTGCGAATTACGGTAGAAAACGCCGTCAAACGCGTATACGCCGCTGAAATCGTATTCTTTGCCGTCATAATACGAATCCGAAAGGTCAACATATCCCATTATCGACGATATTCCGTAGTATATTGCACCAGAGAGCAGTATTCCGACGAAAAGCACGGTGCAAACGAGCGCAAAGCCCGGCGAGAGAGCGCATTTTTCAACATTGTTGCTGATCTTTTTATCCTTCATCACTCACCCCTCCGTCCGCTAAAACGTGATGTACTTGAACGGCGACATGGCGTATTCCGGATACTGCGGCATCACCACATATATGCTGAAAACGAACAGCGCGATAATGCCCCCGCAATACAGTGTGCGCAGCACGGTGCCGGTTTTGCCGCGCGACCAGTCCACGCCGCAAAGACCGAGCAGCGCCGGCAAAAGCAGCCAAAGCGCCACGAGAGCGGCAAAAAGATACTCGCGGTTGTATATGGTCATGTAAAGCCTGTACGACTGATATGAGCCGATCACGGTGAGGGTGCGGAAATAATCAACGAGCTGCCCCACCGAACGCAGCTTGAGCTGTGTCCAGAAAAGCGATACGAGCGCAAGCGTTATCACTCTGCCGACGATGCGCGTTGCAAGATTGCGCCGCACCAAGCCGCCCGACGTTCCGCAGGCGCGGACCGTTCGTTCGGCGGCGCTGAGCAGAATGAGCGGGAGGAAAGCCACCAGCATGGGGAGCGACGCTTTGAACCAAAGCGCGGTAAGCGTTGCCACGAGCATCCCCGCAAGGAACGCCGCAGTGCCGCGGCGGAGATCGCGTTTGCCCGGCTCGGTCCCCGCCGCTCCGCAGATCATGCGTTCAAGGGGCTGCGCCAAGTAATCGTCGAGAAAGGCTGTGAGACTCACAAAAAAGCGATTTATGTATTCAAACGGCGTACACGCCGCAAACGGGTAGTGGAAATCGTTATCGAGCTTTATGCCCATTATAAGAGCAAGCCCGCGCCCCATATCCGAATACCCGGAAAAAGCAAAATAAACGTTTGTCAGCATCAGGAGCACAAGAAACATCCCGACGCCGAGATTCAGATTTTCCTCACTTACCGCAAGCGAGGATATATCGTCATAAGCGCCCGCAAGTATGGCAGAAACACCGATGCGCTTTATAAACCCGCGTGCAAACAGCACAAGCCCGTTTGCAACGCCGGTGAGCGAAAACTCAAGCTCATCATCGGAGCTTTTACGTATAAAGTCCTTGTATTTTATGATGGGACCGGCGACAAGCACCGGGAAGAATCCGATGTAAAGCAGTGCGTCGGCAAACGACGCGGGCGGCTCGGCATCCCCGCGCGATATATCTATCAGCATGGATACCGCCGCAAGCAGATAGACCGACACACCGAGCGGAAGGAAGGTGACGTTGTATGCCTCAAGTCTGACGCCGAGTACACGTAGCACCACAAGCATTGCAATGCACACAAACACCGAAAAGACCAGCACCGTCTTTTTCGGCTTTTTGCGGCTGACATAAACGGCATAAGCCGCGCAGTACGCAAAGGCGGCGCTCACCGCCAGAAAAAGGATGCTGACCGGAGTCTTGAGGTTGGCAAGGACATAAAAGACCAAGCCGCATGCAAGTATGGTCCATCTGCGGCGGTGGGCCAGGGAAAAACCAACCCCAACCGCCAACACAACCAAGCGAAAAAAAATAATCGCCTGCGCAGCCGCCATCAGAGGCAGGAATATGAATATAAAAAGCGGTGATGTAAATTGCATTTTATACCCGTCCGATAAAAACTGCCAGCGCCGGCAAATGCGCGGCGTATGATACGAATGAACGGAGGAGATGGCTCCGCCACTCATTTAATTTTTCCGTTTATTCGGCGTCGCTGCCGATAAGCTCCTCAAGCATTGCCTTCGCCTTGAGGATATCCGCTATCTGCTGATCCCCCTTGATCTCGCGCTCAATGGTTATCGTGCGATCGTAGCCTATCGATTTCAGCTTGGCAATAAAGCGGGGATAATCCACAAGTCCCTCACCCATGGGTCTTTCGTGTCCGAGGTGGCGACCGTCAGTGGGATATTCGCCGTCCTTGCCGTGAACGCCGCGCACGTATTCGCCGAATACGCCGAGGGCGTCAACGGGATTGCCCTTGCCGTACATAAGAAGGTTGGCGGGGTCAAGGTTTATACCGAGGTTGCCGGTGCCGACATCCTCTATCGTGCGGCGCAGGGTCACAGGTGTCTCCTGACCGGTCTCGAACAGGAAGTACTGTCCGTGAGGCAGCAGGCACTTGCCTATGTAGCGCAGGGCTGCAACTATCTCATTGTACTCGGTCGTTGCGGGGTTTTCGGGCAGAAAACCGACGTGCGTGACCACATCCTGCACCTCAAGACGGCGCGCGATCTCCGCGCCCTTAAGGAGCATTCTCAGTCTTTCAGCGCGGTACTCGCGCGGGACAAGTCCGAGCGTGAGAGGTCCCTCGTAGAAGTTCCAGTAGGACATGCCGTCCCAGCCGCACCAGAATGCGCTCACCTCAACGCCGTACTCACGGCAGGCGGCATTGGCGCGGTCAGCCATCTCGGGGGTAAGGAACGCACTGTTCCAGCACTTGAGCTGGCAGGTGGGAAGACCGAGCTCCGCAACGCGGCGGATGTTTTCCTCAACGTCGTTGTTAAGAGATGTGATGATACCAAGTTTTATCATTACAAATATCCTTTCAAAGCAGGTGTTATATTGATGTGTTTCTATTATACAGTATTCGTGCCGTTATGTCAACGATACTAGGCAAAAGAATGCTCGATTTCATCGATAATAGCGGCTATTGCGTGTTCGCGGCAACCTACGGTTACGCGGTCGGCGACCTCCTTCAGTGCCGGAACGGCATTGCCGACGGCGTATCCTATATCGGCAGCCATTATCATCGGTATGTCGTTTTCAAAATCTCCGACGCATACAAGGTGAGTGGCGCCCACCATCTGCTTTATGCGCAGTGCCGCCTTCCCCTTTGTGTCCTCCGGATCGTTGAACTCTATCCCCCGCTTCCAGCTGCGTGTGACGCTGTACCTGTCGCCCACACGCGCGGTCATATCGGCAAATATCTCGTCGCTTGCCGCCGCCTCGACCGTAAGCGAGACCTTGGGGAGCATATCGGGAAGCGCCGCAAGCTCATCCTCGGGCAGCGGCTCGCCCTTGACCACCTTGAGCGAGCTGTCCTCGCGGTAAAGGAGCACGTTCTGCGCTCCGGGATAACGCTCCAGCGCCTCAAGCATGAATTTTACCGCTTCATCGCGCCGGATGCCGCCGCGATACAGCACACTGCCGCCGCACGGCTCGGCTATAACGGCGCCGTTGAGCCCCGCTATCGGAGCACCCGGAATTATCCGGTCGCAAAAGCCGTCGAACATCGAAACAAAGCGTCCGCTGGCGAAAGTGAATTTTCCGCCGTTTTCCTGAAAATATCTGACTGCGGCGCAGTTTTCATCGGAAAGCGCATGGTCAACATATATCGTTCCGTCAAAATCGCTGCATATCAGCCAGCCGTCGAATTTACCCATATATCCGTCCTTCTCTTTTTTCTCAATTAAATTATACCACAGAAGCGGGTTTATATCAAGAAAAAAACGTAAAAAAACGCATACACCGTGCGTCGGACGGAGAAAATATTCTCAAAAAGGAAAGGATGAATACTATGAAAAGTACAGAAATAGTTTCTTGCCGCGCAAGGGAAATACTCGATTCACGCGCAAATCCGACGGTGGAAGCGACCGTCACGCTTGCCGACGGCACGGTGGCGTGCGCCTCGGTGCCGTCCGGAGCCTCGACCGGAATATACGAGGCGCACGAAAAGCGCGATGGGGACCCCGCGCGGTACGGCGGCAAGGGCGTAATGTCGGCTGTCGCCGGCGTTAATGAGATTCTGGACGCGGCGCTCCGCGGCGTTGATGCGGCACAGCCGGGCGCGGCGGACAGTGCGATCCTCGCTGCCGACGGCACGCAGAACAAGGAAAATCTCGGCTCCAACGCCACGCTTGCAGTATCGCTTGCCGCCGCCAAAGCCGCGGCTGCGCACTACCGGATGCCGCTTTACCGGTATCTCGGCGGCGTGCGCGCCACGCGTCTGCCCGTACCGATGCTCAATATACTCAACGGCGGCGCGCACGCCTCAAACAATATCGAGATACAGGAATTCATGATCGTTCCCGTAGGATTTTCCGACTTCGGCGAGGCGCTCCGGTGCGCCGCCGAGATATATCACACGCTTGGCAGTCTTTTGCATCGCCGCGGACTTTCCACGGCGGTAGGCGACGAGGGCGGCTTTGCCCCCGATCTGCCGTCCGACGATGCGGCGCTTGAGATCGTCAGCGAAGCGATAATCAAGGCAGGCTATGACACAGAGCGGGTGAAAATCGCTCTTGATGCCGCCTCCGGCGAGTGGTTCGACGCCAAGGATTCGGTCTACCGCATGCCGAAGCGCGGGCTGACATATGACCGTTCGGAGCTTTGCGGCTATTGGGAGACGCTTGTGAAGCGCTTCCCCGTCTGCTCGCTTGAGGACGGACTCGACCAGCGCGACTTTGAGGGCTGGGCGACTCTCACACAGTTGATAGGTCACCGCGTTATGCTCGTCGGGGACGATCTTTTCGTCACCAACACCGCGCGTCTTGCAGAGGGCATAAAAAAAGGCGCGGCAAACGCCGTGCTTGTAAAGCCGAACCAGATAGGCACCCTTGGCGAAACGTTGGACCTGATAGCCAAGGCGGAGAATGCGGGATATTCCTATATCCTCTCGCACCGCTCCGGTGAGACCGAGGACACGGCTCTTGCCGACATTGCCGTGGGAACGCGCGCACCGTTTATCAAGACCGGCGCGCCCTGCCGCGGAGAGCGCGTATCAAAATACAACCGCCTCACCGCAATAGCGGCGGAGCTTGGCTCCGCCGCCGTATACGGGATACAGCCGGACTGACCTCACTGCTTTGCTATCAGCGCAACCTCGGCAGCGAGCGCGTCAACATCGTCCGGAGTATTGAAGTATCCAAAGCTGACCCGCACGCTCCCGCGCTCGGTACTGCCGAGCGCACGGTGAGCCAGCGGCGCACAGTGAAAACCTCCGCGGACGCATATTCCGGCACGCCCCAGCGAATTTGCAACGCTGTCGGACGGAATATCCCCGACATTGAAGCTTATGACAGGTCCGCGCGCCTGCGGCGCGTATATTCTGACGCCGCGTATCGAACCGAGTCTCGCCGCGGCGCGGTCGAACAAAAGCTCCTCGCGGCGTCCGATCTCGGCAATGCCGACGCGGCGCACAAAGTCTATACCAGCGATAAGCCCTGCACAGGCGGGAACGTTAAGCGTTCCCGCCTCATATCTTTCCGGCGGGTCCGGCGGCATTTCCGCGTCAAAGGACATAGCGCCGGAGCCGCCCTCGATAAGAGGCGTCGGCAGGTATCTGCCGCCGAGTATCAATGCTCCGCTGCCGCCGGGACCGTACAGTCCCTTATGCCCCGGAAGCGCGAGCGCATCAATACAGCACCTTTTCATATCTATCGGGAAGTGCCCCGCGCCCTGCGCCGCATCGACTATGAACAATATCCCGCGCGCACGGCACAGCTCGCCTATTTCGGCAAGCGGGAGCCTTACCGAGCATATGTTTGACGCCGCGGTACATATAACGGCGCGTGTGCGGCGGTTTATTAGGCGCGCAACTGCCCCGACCGTTTCATGCGGCTTGTTCCCGCCATGCGCCGCCCCGGACGGGAACACCGAATAGTCGATATGCCCGTCGCGTCTGAGGCGCTCTATCGGGCGAAGCACGGAATTGTGCTCAAGGTCCGAAATTATCACGTGCATACGCTGCCCGCGCGCCGCCGATGCGCCCGGCGGCACAAGCCCCTTGATAGCCAGATTCAGCCCGTACGTGGCATTGGGCATCATAATCACCTTATCAGCCCCCGGCGCTCCGAAAAGCTCCGCCAGCGCCTCCCTGCACTCGTAAACGCGCTCTGCCGCCGCCATTGCCGCCGGGTGAGCGCCGCGCCCCGGATTACCGCCGCACCCAAGCATACAGCGGCTCACCTCCTCCGCGACCGCACGGGGCTTGGGAAAGGTCGTTGCGGCATTGTCAAGATAGATCATCCACTAATTATCTCCCTCGTTTTTATTCCGGCATTGCCGAACACTGCCATCACCCCGCGGAGCTGTATGTCGGAAAAAGCAACGCCCCACGAACAGCCGCGCCGCGTCCGCGAGGAATCCACCTTTACCGTCTCCGCCGGTATTGCCGCCGCCGCAAGCGCCCGCCGCGCTCTCTCGGCTGCGGTGAGAGTCGGAAAAACCGCTATGCTACGCACATCAGTGACCGTCCTTTCTTTTTTTCTTTCTCAATGTCAATATATGCCCGTACCTGTCGTATAGTGACGCGGGAGAGAAAAAAGCATAAAAAAAGAAAAGGCGCAAGCACGACTTGCGTTCCTTTTCCTTTTGTTCTGCCGGGCATCGACAGATATATAGCATAGCTTATGCCATTGCGTTGAGGGCCTTTGTGAACTGGCTCTTCTTGTGCGCGGCAGCGTTCTTGTGGATGATACCGTGCGCGGCAGCCTGATCGACCTTCTTAACGGCAAGCAGATATGCGCTCTTCGCGGCTTCCTTGTCACCGGACTCAACGGCAGCATAATACTTCTTTATTATAGTGCGAAGCTGATTGTGTGCCATCTTGTTGCGAAGCGTTTTAGCCTTAATGACTTTGATGCGCTTTTTCGCTGATTTGATGTTCGCCAAAATATTCACCTCCCTGTTGATAATGAAGCAACGGCACACGCCTGAGAGCTTACGCACACCGAATCTTCATACCCATATATGATACCACATTTCCTTTCGGAATGCAATAGTTTTTTGCAATTTTTTTCGCATATTGCGAAAAAAACTTCAAGCTCCGCGCTTATGTGCGCGGTATTCTTCAAGCCCCGCGCGCCCCTCGGGAGTTACGGGCTTCAGCCATTTATCGGTCAGAAAATACCTGATGCAGAAAAACGCCTTCAGCCAGTCCTCGGCTATGTACATCGTTGCAAACACCGCCGGGAAAGGCACTCTGAGAACGAACGCCGCAATTATCGTTGCGGGCAGCGAGACGCACCACAGAAACAGGAGATCGTATTTCATTCCGATGCGCGTTTCCCCGCCCGGACGGAAGATACCGCAAATCACGATGTACGGTATGTTTCTTATCGCCATCTCTGCGGCGTATATCGAAAGTATCCACACCGCCGTACCGAGCGTCTCGGCGGTTATCTTGCCGTCAAGGTCGAACACACCCACTATCTGACGGCGGAATACGATTATCACCGCGCCGAGCACTGCAGAAAAAGCAGGCACGAGCACCGCAAAGCGGCGCGAATCGCGCACGGCGGAGGCTATCTCGCCCGCACCGACCGACTTGCCCACGATAACGCTTGACGCACTGCCAAGTCCCACAAAAAAGACGAACGCAATGCTTTCGAACGTGCGCATTATCGTTACCGCGGCGTAGTTACCGGAGCCGAGATTGGCGAATATTATATTGAACACGAGCGTGCCGGCGCCCCAGAGAGTCTCATTTGCCACAACAGGCACGGCGCGGCGCAGAAATTCGGCGAAAAAGTTCTTATCAAAGCCGAATATTTCGCGCCCCGGAGCTATCAGCATATTCTTTTCGATAAGCGATACCGCAAACGTTATCGCGGGCGACAGCCATGCCGAAATAACGGTCGCGATGGCGGCGCCCCGCGCACCCATGGCGGGTATGGCTTCGAAGCCGAAAATAAACGCATAGTCAAGCCCTGCGTTCAGCAATGTTGTGACAAGCGTTGTATAGAGTGGCAGCTTTACGCGCTCGGTAGCCCGAAGCACACCCATAAATACATAGTTGAGCGCTATTGCCGGGTATGAAAACGCCGCGATGGAAAGATACTGCGCACCGACGTCGAGCACATCCGGCTCACGGTTGAATATCCACACCACCCCGCGCGGAAATACCACGCCCGCAAGCATAAACACTACCGATACGCCGACTGCGATCATGAGCGCGATACCGTAGACCTTGCGTATGGACTTTTTGTCCCCGGCGCCCCAATACTGCGACACGAACATAGTGAGCGCGGAGGTCATTCCGAAAATTATCATCGATAAGAACCACCCGAACTGCCCCGCCATACCGACTGCGGCAAGCGGCGTGTCGCCGAGCTGTCCGACCATAAGCGTATCGACAAGTGAAAAGGAGCTTGAAAGCAGGTTCTGAAGCGCTATCGGAAGCGCGAGGCGCGCAATATCCCGCCAGAATGCCGCGTCGCCGAAATATGTTTTCAGCTTTGTTGAATCGACCATAAAAAACCTTTCAGCAGACAAAGGAGCCGAATCTGTTGACGCGACCCCTTTGTCCTGTCATATTATCTGACTACAATATTGATTATCTTGTTCGGCACGGTGATCTCCTTGACCACCGTCTTGCCGGCGATGGCGGCGGCAATGCGCTCGTCCGCCTTTGCTGCGGCAAGAGCCTCGTCGCGCGGGCAGTCAAGCGGCAGCTTTACGGTGGAACGCACCTTGCCGTTGATCTGTACCGCAAGCTCTACCGTGGCATCGACCGTCTTAGCCTCGTCATATTCGGGCCATGAGGAGACCGCGAGCATCGTCTTGCCGCCGAGCTTTTCGTTGATCTCCTCGCAAAGGTGAGGAGCAACGGGAGAAAGCAACTTGATATAGGTCACAAGCTCGTCACGTGTGAGCGAGCCGTGAGCGGATATATCGTTGAGCAGTCCCATCAGCGCCGCAATCGCGGTGTTGAATTTAAGGCTGTTATAATCGTCGGTGACCTTTTTGACCGTCTTGTGGAAGGCGGATTCAAGCTCCGGCGTTGCATCGCCGCCCTTTACCATACCGGGCAGATCGGCAACTCTCTCAAGGAATCTCCTACACCCCTTGACGCTGCTGTCGGACCACGGCGCGGCTGCGGTGTAGTCGCCCATAAAGAGGACGTAGGTGCGGAGAACGTCTGCGCCGTGCGCATCGATAACGGTATTGGGATCGATCACGTTGCCCTTGGACTTGGACATTTTGTCGCCGTCGGGGCCGAGTATCAGTCCCTGCGCGGTACGCTTTGCATACGGCTCGTCGCAGGGCACAACGCCAAGGTCATAGAGGAATTTATGCCAGAAGCGCGAATAGATCATATGGCGCGTGACGTGCTCCATACCGCCGTTGTACCAATCAACGGGCATCCAGTACTTCAGCTTATCGTAGTCGGCAAGGCACTTGGGGTTGTGCGGATCGACATAACGCAGGAAGTACCACGAGGAGCCCGCCCACTGCGGCATGGTATCGGTCTCGCGGCGCGCGTCGCCGCCGCATTTCGGGCATTTGCAGTTGACGAACTCGGGAATGCGTGCAAGCGGCGATTCGCCGTTCTGTCCGGGCGCAAATTCCTTCATATCGGGGAGTTTCAGCGGAAGCTCGTCATACGGCACGGGAACCATGCCGCACTTCGGGCAATGCACTATCGGTATCGGCTCGCCCCAGTAGCGCTGACGGTTGAACGCCCAGTCCTTCATCTTGTACTGAACGCCGCCCTCGCCCGTGCCGAGCTTTTCAAGCTCCTCTATCGCGCGGCGGATAGAATCCTTTTTATTAGTGTAGCCGTTAAGGAAGCCGGAATTGACCATTTCGCCGTCTCCGGTGTATGCTTCCTTTTCAATGTCGCCGCCCTTTATGACTTCAATGACGTCTATTCCGAACTTGTGTGCGAACTCCCAGTCGCGCTGGTCGTGCGCGGGAACAGCCATTATGGCTCCGGTCCCGTAGCCCATCATAACATAGTCGGCAATGTATATCGGTATCTCCTTGCCGGTGAGCGGATTTACCGCAGACAGCCCCGAAAGGCGGACGCCGGTCTTATCCTTGACAAGCTGTGTACGCTCGAATTCGGTCTTTTTGGCGCATTCGGCGCGGTAAGCCTTGACCTCGTCCATATTGGCGATCTCGGCTGCGTACTTATCTATCATCGGATGCTCGGGCGCCATGACCATAAATGTCACGCCGAAGAGCGTGTCGGGACGCGTGGTGTATATGCGCAGCTTTTCATCGGGCTTTCCGGCAATACCGAAGTTGACGAACGCACCCTCGGATTTGCCTATCCAGTTGATCTGCTGCTGCTTTATGTTGGGCAGATAATCGACCTCATTGAGTCCTTCAAGCAGACGGTCCGCGTACTTCGTTATGCGCAGATACCATACGTCCTTGGACTTCTGCACAACGTCGCTGTGGCAGATATCGCACTTGCCGCCCTGTGAGTCCTCGTTTGAAAGCACGACCTTGCAGGTCGGGCAGTAGTTTACGAGCGCGGTATCGCGGAAGGCAAGTCCCGCCTCAAACATCTTGAGGAATATCCACTGTGTCCAGCGATAATAATCCTCGTCGGTCGTATCTATCACGCGGCTCCAGTCAAAGCTGTAACCCACGCGTTTGAGCTGCTGTGTGAACTTTGCGATGTTCTTGTCAGTGACGGCACGCGGATGCATGCCGGTCTTTATAGCATAGTTTTCGGTAGGCAGACCGAAGGCGTCAAAGCCCATGGGAAACAGCACGTTATACCCCTGCATGCGGCGCATACGGGATACGACCTCAAGTCCGGAGTATGCCTTTATATGTCCGACGTGCATTCCCGCACCGCTCGGATAAGGGAATTCGACGAGCGCGTAAAATTTCGGCTTACCGCCCGCTTCCTTTTCGTCAAGTGCGCGGAACACTCCCGCCTCGTCCCACTTGTCCTGCCATTTTTTCTCTATTGCCAGATAATCGTATTTCATGATATTCCTTCCGCTCCCGTCTCACTCGGCGCTGTCGGGCGCTATACGCGGAGTCACCGCTATCTTTTCGGTATCCGAGTAGAGCTTGTCAAGATTATAAAATGCGCGTGCATCGCGCGTAAACACATGCACCATTACGGTACCGTAATCAAGCACCATCCATGAATTTTTATCGCCTCTGCCTTCGGCGGCAAAGGGCTTCACGCCCGCCTCGCCGAGCTTGAATTCGACCTCATCGGTAAGCGAACGCACATGAGTGGTGGAGTGTGCCGTGCAAAGCACAAAATACTCGGTTATCTCGGTTTTCTCGCCGACGCGCAGCACTGCAATATCCTCACCGCGGTGCGCATCGAGCACGTGATATATCTCCTCGGCCAGCGAGAGAGGCTCCGGACCTCCGTCCGGTGCGAATTTTATTTCAACTTTCACATCAGCGTTCATTGCTTCTGTCCTTTCTTTTGTTCTTATCTCTGTTATTTATCGTCCGTTATATATCATTACCGGCCCCGGCAAGCGCGCAAAGCAGGTAATTTCTTGCGTCTATCGTGTCGGCGCTGATAAGTCCGCCCTTCTCCACAAGCTCACCGAGCGTCATGTCAAACGACATAACGATAAGGCGGTCAAAATGACGCATCCGCTCCTCGGGCATCATCCCATCGGGGTCGGCATCGAAGAACAGTCCGCGCAGCTTTACGCAGTCGTCATAGGTGCGTGTATCGTCGATATAGTCGGCAAAATAAATTATTTTGTCGTACACAGACATACCCGCGCGCCCCGTAGTGTGCCAGCGCACAGCCGAAATGATCCTCGGGTCCGCGAACTGCGGATATTTATCCGGTATCAGCATTGCCGCGGTACGCGCGTGAAGCGTTTTCGGCGACATAAGATCATACCTTGTGGGCTCGACACCGTGCGCACGCATTATCGCCGCATGTTCCTCGGCGGTCAGCTCCTTTGTTATATCATGCAGGAGAGCCGCGCCGCGCAAAAGCCGGATATCATCCTCCCCCGGCGTGAAAAGCGCACCGAGTCTCACCGCCATGCGTTCGACACCCAGCACATGCCGCGCGCGCTTTTCCGACAGAATGAACGGAAGTCGGGCGCGAAGCTCGTCAAGCTCCGCAGCTGTTATCGCCGCGGCGCCGTGTTCGTTTTCGCACATGTCATCACCCCCTTATTTTACCGCCTCGGGAGGCGCTCCGTATATCCCGTGCGCGCGTATATACGCTTCAACGGCAGGCGGAACCATCCCCGCAAGGCTCTTCCCCGCTGCGGCGGCGCGGCGCACCTCGGTGGAGGATATCTCCACTGGCGGCGTCACCACACGGCGCACAACGGCATTGTATTTTTCTTTGTATTCCTTTACCTTAGCCACGATACGCCAGTCAAGAGATGCGTCGCTCTCGCGGCGTATATAGATGGGGTAGCAGAGTTTGAATATCTCCTCCGCCTCGTGCCACGTGTCAAGCGTCAGCATCATATCGGTCCCGCAAAGCAGAAAGAGCCGTGTATTGGGAGCCGACAGCTCGCGCAGGGTGTCCACGGTATAGCTCTTACCGCCGCGCCTCTGCTCGGCGTCGCTGACTATCACGCCCTCGATATTCCCGAACGCAAGCTCGCACATGCGCAGTCTGTCCGCCGGATCGTCAATAAAATCCAGTCGCTTGTGCGGCGGCAGAAAGGCGGGGATAACGTACAGGTAGTCTAGCCGCATCTGCGTAAGGAACGCCCGCGCGGCAGCCACGTGCCCGTTGTGCGGCGGTGCAAACGTTCCGCCGTAAATGCCGATACGCCGCATCCCGAAGGGATTGGCAACGGTCATTTCCTCGCTCATAATTCGATAGTCTTCCGCGTTTTTGACTCGCGGTAAAGTATCAGCTTGCGTCCGATGGTCGCCACAACGACAGCACCGGTCGCCTCAGCCAGCGCCTCGGCAGCCGAACGCGGCGTTTCTCCGCAGTTATCAAGCACCGAGAGCTTTATAAGCTCACGCGCCTCAAGCGCATCGCCTACTGTTTTTATAAGATTTTCACCGATCCCGTCCTTGCCTATCTGCATTATCGTCGGGATATCGGCGGCAAGCGAGCGCAGGTACGCCCGCTGTTTGGATGTAATATTCATTGTTGATCCCTGTTATTCCTTGTTTTCGGTCTCAAGCGCCGCGCTGACGCGCTCGGATATCACGTGGCAGAGCTTTGCAGCCGCCGCACCGCGGTGACTTATCGCATTTTTGTCATCCTTTGAAAGCTCCGCAAAGGTCTCTCCGTATTCGTCGTACCAGAAAAGCGGATCGTAGCCGAAGCCGCCCTCTCCGCGCGGATGGCAAAGTATCTCGCCCTCGCATCTGCCTTCGACCTCGATCGGCTCGCCCTCAAGCCCGCATCCCTTGGGGAAAACGCAAGCCATGGCGCACACGAACGCCGCCTCGCGGTAGGAAACGCCCTTCAGCTTCTCAAGCAGCTTTGCATTGTTGGCTGCATCGTCATGTCCCTCTCCGGCATAACGTGCGGAACGCACTCCCGGCTCGCCGTCAAGCGCGTAAACGCACAGTCCGGAATCGTCGCCGACGGAGATGAGTCCGCAATATTCCGCGGCGGCTTTGGCTTTTATCATTGCATTTTCGGCAAATGTCTCGCCGTTCTCCTCGATCTCGCCGGTGAATCCAACATCGTCAAGAGTCAGCAGCTCGACCTCCGCGCCGTCGATATATACAGAGAGCAGACGCTCAAGCTCGGCGAGCTTGCCGCGGTTACGTGTAGCAATAAGAATTTTCAGCTTCATATTATGTCACCTCATTCGCCGTCAGACGGGAAAAGAGCTGTTATGAACTCCTGCGCGTCAAACGGCTGCATATCGTCGATCTTTTCACCTACGCCTATGAACTTTACAGGCAAGCCCAGCTCGCGGCGTATCGACAGCACGATGCCGCCCTTGGCGGTGCCGTCCAGCTTGTTGAGTACAAGACCCGTGATGTCCGCCGCCTCGCCGAATTCCTTTGCCTGAATGATCGCGTTCTGACCGGTCGTTGCATCGAGCACAAGAAGATTTTCACGCGATGCGCCGGGCAGCTCGCGGTCTATGACACGGTTTATCTTAGCCAGCTCGTTCATAAGGTTCTTTTTATTATGCAGTCTGCCGGCGGTATCTACGATAAGCACATCCGCGCCCTTGGAGCGCGCATAGTTTGCCGCGTCGTAAACGACAGCCGCAGGGTCGGAGCCTTCGCTTTGCTTTATAAGAGTGACACCCGCGCGCTCGCACCATACGGCGAGCTGATCTATCGCGGCGGCACGGAAGGTATCCGCCGCTGCCACGACCACCTTTTTGCCCTCGGCTTTAAGGCGCGCGGATATCTTGCCGACCGAGGTGGTCTTGCCCGCGCCGTTAACGCCGATAACAAGAATGACCGACGGCACGGTATCAAGCTTCAGCGGCTCGCTCTCGCCTATCATGCCGGATATTATCTCGCGCAGAGCCGCCATAGTGTCCTCGCGCGTTTTTATGCGGTCGTCGCGTATGCGCTCGCGAAGCTCTTCGATTATTTCCTCGCTCGCGCCGACGCCGACATCGGATGTGATGAGTATCTCCTCAAGCTCATCGAGAAAATCCTCGTCTATCTTTACAAATGAGCGCATTACGGATTCAATGCCGCCCATGAGTGCGTCGCGGGTCTTGCCCAGACCCGCGCGCAGCTTACTCAAAAAGCCCATCCCATTTACTTCCCTTCTGTTTGGTTATTTCGGCAACGTCAAGCTCAAACACGTTGGAAATACCGTGTTCGGGCATCGTTATGCCGTATATGCGGTCCGCGGCGTTCATCGTTCCGCGGCGGTGAGTTATCATAATGAACTGCGTGCCGTCCGAGTACCGCTTTATGTACTCGGCAAGACGTTCAACGTTCACCTCATCCAGCGCCGCCTCTATTTCGTCAAGTATGCAGAACGGCGTGGGGTTCACCTGCAGTATCGCAAAGAAGAGCGCTATTGCCACGAACGCCTGCTCGCCGCCCGAAAGCTGCATAAGCGACTTGATTATCTTGCCGGGAGGCGCCGCCTTTATTTCTATACCGCTTTCAAGCACATTGTCCGGATCGGTCAGCGAGAGCTGAGCCGAGCCGCCGCCGAAAAGTTCGGTAAAAGTCCTGCCGAAATTTTCGTTTATTTTGTCAAACGATTCGGAGAACGCACGTTTCATCTCCACCTCGAGCTTTGAGATTATACCCTCAAGCTCTTTACGCGCCTTTGTAAGATCAGCCATCTGGGTGCTGAGGTCGTCATACCTCGCACGCACCTCGTTGTACTCCTCAAGCGCACCGGTATTCACGGAGCCGATATTGCGTATCTTGTTGCGGTATTCCGTTTGCGTTGCCGCTACCGCAGGACGTTCCTCCGCCGTTATCGCGGGATATCCAAGCCCCAGCGCCTCCGAGCGCGTAAGCTCGTGATCCTCCCAAAGACGTGTGGAAAGCGCCTCCATGTCGGCGCGCTGACGCTCGAGCCGCGTCTCACAGCGCAGCTTGTTTGCCGCCGCGCTCTCCTTGAATTCCTGCTTGTCGCGGATAAGACGGCGCAGCTCGTTTATCTTGCGTTCGAATTCAAAGCCGGAGCTTTCCGCATCGGCGCGTTCGCGGTTGAGCCTGTCAAGCTCCGCCTCGCCGTCGGCAAGACGTACAGCCGCATCGGCTTTCCGTGCGTTCAGCGCCTCTATCTCCGCTTTTGAATTTTCAGCCGACGCTGCCTTTGCGTCCGCATCGGCGCGCAGAGAACGCACCTTCTCCTCGGACAGCGCCGCCATTGCGTTAGCCGTTTCTATATCCTTGCGTGCTTCGGATACGCGCACGGTCAGCTCGTTTGCCTCGCGCAGACGGTCGTCGCGCTCGCCGAGCAGCTCGCCGCGCTCCGCCTCGCGGTCATTGCGGTACGCCGTCAGCTCCTTTATCTTTTCGGCAAGCGAACGTCTTTCCGCTTCAAGCGTCTCTATCTCCTCGTCGCACCGTTCCGCTTCTCCTTCAATGCCCGAAAGATCAGCGCGCAGGCGCTCGATAAGAGTTCTGTCGGCGTCAAGCCCCGCCTTTTGCTTTTCAAGACGTGCCGCTTCCGCCGCACGCAGGGTGTCTATCAACCTGCCGGAGTCGCTGTTTGATGCAATGTCGGCTTCGAGCCGTTTTATTTCTCCGTTGACCGAGGCAAGCACCTCAGCCGCCTTGTCCGCCGCGGACTGCTTGTCCGCCAGCTCGGCGGCGAGCTTTTTTATCTCCTCCGCACGTGTGAGTATCCCGCTCCCGGTCCTTACCGAACCGCCGGTGAAGGTACCGCCGCGGTTTATCTGCTGACCGTCAAGCGTCACGGCGCGGACGGTATACCTGAGCGCGCGGCTCATGGCTATGGCATTGTCAAGATCGTCAAAGACGACCGTCCTGCCGAGCAGTGACGATATGACGTCCGCAAATTTTGCATCGTATTTCACAAGCTCGGACGCCACTCCGACATATCCGCGGTATTTTGCCGCGTCTGCCATTTCGCGTGTGACCGATCCGCCGTAGCCCTTCACAGCCGAGACGGGGCAGAATGTCGCGCGTCCGGCACGGTCGCGCTTCAGGCATTCGATAGCCGCCTTTACGGTATCCTCGTCGTCAACGACTATATTCTGTATCGCCGCGCCGAGAGCGGTCTCGATAGCGGTCACATACTCGCCCTTGACTTCGATCAGCTTGGAAACCGGTCCGTATACCCTGCCGCAACCGCCGGATGCCGACAACCTGCCGTCGGCACAGCACTGCATAACGTGACGGACGCTGTTGTTGTAGCCTTCAAAATGCTCCTCCATGCGGCGCAGCGTCTCCGCCTGCCTTGCAAGCGCATCGCACTCCGCGCGGAGACCGGAAAGTATGCCAGTTCCCTTTTCACTGCGCGCCTTCTGCGCCGCAAGCTCGCGCGTAAGAGCATCATTTTTTGCCGAGAGCTTGGCGCTTTCGGCATCGTAGCCCGCTATCGTGCGTTCCGTTCCCGCGCATTCCGCGGAAAGCGCTGCCGCGGCGCGCTCATATTCGGCGATCTCACGTGCCGCCGCATCCTTGCGTCCCGCGCCCTCGCTCTTGGAGCGCCCGATAAGCTCGAGCCTCGCCGCCGCGTCGGCATCGTCCGACTGAGCGGCAACTATCTCGTCAAACGCCGTCGCTATCGCGTCTTCAAGTGATGACGCCTTGCGCTCCGCCTCAGCCGCGGCATCGCGCGCACGCTTTTCATCGGCGGCAAGGTCATTCAGCCTGCCGGCGTGCTCAAGCGCCGCCTCGCGGTGCGATCTTGCGGTGCCTTCCTCGGCTGCGGCATTCGCGCGCAGCGCCTTTTCCGCCGCCGTAGCGTCGGCAAGCGCCGCCGCCATATGTGAAAGGTCGCTTTCAGTGACCTTTATTTCGCTTTCAAGCGCAAAATTCGCGCGTGTGCATTCCTTTATCGCAAGCAGCAGCTTTTCCGACTCCGCCTTGCTTGTACGCGAAAGCTCGCCGAGATGCTCGTTCTGATTCTCAAGCGTTTCAAGTGTCTCGGCGGCGTTATCCAGCTCGTGCGCGGCGAGCTTCAGCTCGTCCTCGCTCACGGCGATATCGCGCCGCAGGCTGTCGGTATCGTAAAGCCAAAGCTGTACGTCCGCTTTCTTTTTTATCTCGGTGTATTCGATATATCGCTTTGCCTTGACGCACTCGCGTTCAAGCGGGCCGAGCCGCGCACCTATTTCGTCAAGTATGTCCTGCGCGCGCTCCATGTTATCGCGCGTGGTGGCAAGCCTGCGTTCCGCCTCGTTCTTTTTGTGGCGGTATTTGGCGATGCCTGCGGCATCCTCGAATATGCCGCGCCGCTCGTCGCTTTTGCGCGACACTATATCCGCGATCCTGCCCTGACCTATTATCGAATAGCCGTCGCGTCCGACGCCGGTGTTGAGGAACATCTCATAAACGTCGCGCAGACGGACCTCCTTGCGGTTTATGAAATATTCGCTGTCGCCGTTGCGGTAGTAACGGCGCGTAACGGTTATCTCGTCGTATGGGCAGTCTATTTTTCCCGACGCACCGGTGTTGTCAAATGTGACGGACACCTCGGCATAGCCCATCGGCTTGCGGCTGTCCGCACCGCCGAAGATGATGTCCTCCATCTTGGTACCGCGCAGGCTCTTTGAGGATATCTCACCCAAGACCCAGCGCATTGCGTCGGCGATATTTGATTTTCCGCTCCCGTTCGGTCCCACAATGACCGTTGCACCGTGACCGAATGTCAGCTTTGTACGGTCCGGGAAGGACTTAAAGCCCTGAAGCTCAAGTTGCTTAAGGTACAAATGACGCCTCCGTAGTTGTTTTTAGATTCAGCATATATTTATTTTTATATTATAACCTAAAAGGTCGCAACTTTCAAGCACTAATATACGATTTATACCGCCGGGACGGCAATATTTTTCCTCAAGACGGCAAATATTGCATCTTTTCTGCCCCACGGCGGCGGAAAGTCCGCCGCGGCGGACAAATATCTTCATAGTTTTGCCGTCGGTGCTTCCACCGTATGAAGAAAGAGCCGCGTCCGCCGCCTCCGTCTCGCGGCGGTAGAAAAGCGCGCCCATCGCAAGCTCGCCCATTGCGGGGTGATTCGCTCCGCCCGCAACGGAATCCGGCGATACGAGCCCCTCGCTCGCGCACAATCCTACGCGGATCACCGGCACCCCGGCGCGGTCGAACACATCAAGCACCGACGCGGTGCGCTCCGCCGCCGTGTGCCAGTCGAGCGGGCAGTAGCTGCCGTTCGCCGCCATAGTCTCAAGCTCGGTGCCGCGGAAAACGACCGTGGGATAAACGCGTGCGGCATCGGTGCCCATATCGCATATGTCGCGCGCCGTGCGCACCTCGCTCTCCTCATCGGCGCCGGGAAGCCCCGTCATCATCTGTCCGACGAGCTTCATCCCCGCCGCCTTTACCGCGCGGCACGCGCGGCGCGAGATCTCGGCGGTATGTCCGCGTCTGCTCGCCGCCAGCACGCGGTCATCGGTGCTCTGTATGCCCAGCTCCACCGTGGTCATGTGATGTGCCGCAAGGATCGAAAGTATTTCATCGTCAATGTAATCGGGGCGCGTTGAGCAACGCAGGGTATCCACCCTGCCGCTGTCTATATATTCGTCCGCCAGCTCAAGCAGGCGCACCATCAGCGCACGGTCGATCCCTGTAAACGAGCCGCCGAAAAAGGCGATCTCGACCTTACTGTCCTCCGGCACGGTGGAAAGCGCGGAGTCTATTATCCCGCGCACATCCTCCTCGCGGAACTCCGACGTTCCGGATATCGTACGCTGATTACAGAAAACGCAGTTGTTCGGGCATCCGAGATGCGGTATAAAAACCGGAATGTTTATATGTCTCATCTGCCCGCCGCCCTTATCATAAAAGGATTGCCGCGGCGCTCGCGCTCAAGCGAGGTCGCCGCGCCGTGTCCGGGCAGCACGGTATAATTTCCCGGCATGGCGGCAAGCCGTGCAAGACTTTTCCGCATATCCGCCGCGCTCCCGCCCGGAAAATCCGTGCGTCCGCATGAGTTGTAGAACAGCGTGTCCCCGGTAAAAATAAGATCGTCAAGGATCAGGCAGACCGAGCCGCGGCTGTGCCCCGGCGTTGAAATGACCGCGAACTCTGCGTCTCCGACGGTCACGCGGTCCCCCTCTCCGTACCCGTCGGTGCAGAAGGCGTCTCCCGCAAGTCCTTCGGGCAGGTCAAGGTCAGCGCGCGACATCCACACACGGCAGCCGTAGCGCGCCGAAAGCTCCCGCGCGGCGCCTACGTGATCGAAGTGTCCGTGCGTTATAAGCACCGCGCCCGGACAGAGGTGCAGCCGTTCAAGCTCGCCAACGATCACCTCGGCTTCGTCACCGGGGTCTATGACCGTCGCCGTTCCTCCGCCGCAATCGACGATATAGCAGTTGGCGCCTATCTCCCCGAGCGGAAATGTATAGTATTCGTGTTTGTTTTCATGTCCGGAATGATCGTTCATGATATGTCACCTCAAAAAAGCATCGGCGGGACTCCGCAATATGCGGCGCCCCGCCGGATCTCACAGCTCTCCGAAAAGCTTGAGAGCCTGATGCGCCGCTTCCTGCTCCGCCGCGCGCTTGCTGTGCGCGCTGCCGGCGCCTATTATGTTGGAATTCAGCCGCGCCTCAACGCGGAAGGTCTTGTTGTGATCGGGACCGGTCGCCTCAACGGTCACATACTCAAGTATCTCGCCCTCCGAGCGCTGTATGAGCTGCTGGAGAAGGGTCTTGTAGTCCGCTCCGTGCCATTGGCGCAGTATCTCGCTCATCATGTCGTCGATAAGCGGGAGCAGATACTTTCTTACCGCCGTTCTGCCGTCGCGCTCTCCATCGGCGTCTCCTGCATCAAGATACACGGCAGCTATGAGGGCTTCAAACGCGTCGGCTACTATCGATTTGCGTTCGCGTCCGCCGCCGCGCTCCTCGCCGTTGCCGAGAAGCAGATAATGTCCGAGGTCAATCTCGGATGCATAGACCGCCAGAGCCTTTTCGCAGACAAGCTCGGCGCGCATACGCGTAAGCTCACCCTCGGGGTTGTCCGGAAACCTGACAAAAATATGCTCGCTCGTTATCACCGACAGCACCGAGTCGCCGAGAAATTCCAGGCGCTCGTTGCACGGCAGGCGCTCCGCGCGGTGTTCGTTTGAAAACGAAGAATGCGTGAGCGCTTCAAGCAGCAGTCTGCGGTCGGAAAAATGATGACCTATGCGTTCCTCGAGCTTTTCGACATCTGCGGGAAGCAGCTCGCTGCCCGGAAATACCGTATCATTGTTTACCGACTGCATTTTCATGACTCCCTTCCGTTGCCGCGGCATCCGCGGCTCCCAAACCGGCTTCGGCACTGCCGAAGCTCTTTATTTCACGCGCGATGTTGACGATAACTCCCGTGTTTGAATAGTTTATCGCCTGTCTTATCGCATTTTTTACGGCATTTGCATTTGACGATCCGTGCGCCTTTATAACAGGCTTGGAGATACCGAGCAGCGGCGCGCCGCCGTGCTCGGAGGCATCGAACCGCTTTTTCACGTCTGCGACCTTGCCCTTTATCAGCATTCCGGAAAGCTTGGCGCGCGCGTCGGAGTAAAATATCTCCTTCATTGTCGTGAGCATGAGCCTTCCCATGCCCTCAACGCATTTCAGAAGCACGTTGCCGGTAAATCCGTCGGTAACGAGCACATCGCAGGCGTTTTTGGGCAGCTTGTCAGCCTCGACATTGCCGACGAAATTTATGCTCGGAAGCTCGGAGAGCCTGCGGTAGCTTCTCAGCTGCAACTCAGTCCCCTTGCATTCCTCCGCTCCGTTATTGAGAAGTCCCACACGCGGCGCGGCAAGACCGTACACCTTGTGCATATAAATGCTCCCCATGACCGCGAACTGCTCGATATACTCATCGGTCACAACGACGTTTGCGCCGGAATCGAGCAACAGCACCGGCGGCGTCATCGGCAGTATGCTGGCAATGGCGGCGCGGCGCACGCCCTTGATCTTACGGACGATAAGCGTAGCGCCGGTAAAAAGCGCGCCCGTGTTTCCGGTGGACACCACCGCGTCTCCCCTGCCCTCGGCAAGCAGACGTAGCGCCACACTCATGGACGAATCGCTTTTCGACCGCACGACAGACACCGGATCGTCGGTCATCTCAATGACGGACGCGGCGTTAACGATATCGAATCTGCGCAGATCTATGCCGTCCTCTGCGGCGACCTGTTCGATAGCCGCCCTGTCGCCTACAAGCACAAAGCTCGCGTTATATTCAAGCGACGCAAGATACGCGCCGCGAACGACCTCGCGCGGCGCATTGTCGCCGCCCATGCAATCAACTATAATTATCATATTACAGTATCCGTTTTAGTTTTATTTTTATTTTCATCTGGCAAGCTCGGCGGAAATACCGTCAAGCACCTCAAGAGCGCGTGCGGCATATGCCTCGCCGCGCGCCTTCTTTCCGCCGCGCACACGCTCCGCGAGCGGTGCGATTATACCGAAATTTGCGTTCATCGGGACGAACGAACCGCCCTCGCCGCCGTGTGCGACATATGAAGCCATAGCTCCCGTCATCGTCTCGCGCGGAAGGATGATCCCGTCCATGCCCCGTGCGCGGCGTGCGGCGGCAACGCCGGCAACGAGCCCGGACGCCGCGGATTCCACATACCCTTCAACGCCGGTCATCTGCCCGGCAAAATAAACGCCGGGGTGAGATATAAGGCCGTAGTTTTCATCGAGCCTGCCGGGAGAATCAAGATATGTGTTGCGGTGCATGACGCCGTAGCGCAGGAATTCGGCATTCTCAAGCCCCGGTATCATTGAAAATACACGCTTTTGCTCCGGGAATGCCAAGTGAGTCTGAAAGCCGACGAGGTTGAACATCGTCCCCTCGCGGTTCTCCTTGCGCAGCTGAACGACCGCATACCAATCGCGCACCTCGGGGTGACGCGGATCGGAAAGTCCGACCGGCTTCATGGGTCCGAAGCGGAGGGTATCTCTGCCGCGCCGCGCCATGACCTCAACGGGCATACAGCCCTCAAAAACGGTAAGGTCGCCCTGCTCCTCGCGGTCAAAATCGTGAAGCTCCGCTTCCCGCGCGCTCACGAGCGCATCGTAAAACGCATCGTACTGCTCGCGCGTCATGGGGCAGTTCAGATAGTCGGCGTCGCCCTTGCCGTAGCGCGAGGCGAAAAATGCGATGTCAAGATCAACGCTGTCGCCGTCAACTATCGGCGCCGCCGCATCGAAGAAGTGCAGCCCGGAGCATCCCAGCTCGCCTGCAATATAGTCAGCCATAGGCTTTGACGTAAGCGGTCCGGTGGCTATGACGGTGATCTCGCCCTCCGGTACGGATGCGACCTCGGCGGGGATATATTCTATCATGGGGTCGGCGAGTATTTTGTCGGTGATATATGACGAAAATGCATCCCTGTCCACCGCAAGCGCCGAGCCTGCGGGAACGCGGCACGCGTCCGCCGCCTCCATTATGAGCGAGGACATGCGCCGCATCTCCTCCTTCAGCAGTCCGACGGCATTCGACGTGCTGTCGGAGCGAAGGGAGTTCGAGCATACAAGCTCGGAAAATTTTTCGGAATGATGCGCGGGCGTGTATTTTTGCGGCTTCATCTCATAGAGCTTAACCTTTATACCGCGCCGTGACGCCTGCCATGCCGCCTCACAGCCCGCAAGACCTGCGCCGTATACATTTATGTGATCCATCTTAAAACCTCTGTATGGCGGCTCAGAACGGCGCGTCGTCATCGCCGGGGACCGGCGGACGGTCGTCCTCAAAGCCCTCGGGAAGCTCGGGCGTATCATCCGCGCCCTTTCCGCCGCCTCTTGCCGGAGACTTTGGAGCCTTCGTCACACGCGGCTTGCGCGCTGTCTTCGGCTTTTCCTTGCTGTCGGCGGCTCCGTTTTCGGCATCAGCCTCCCTGCGGTATCCGCACCCTTCGGTATGGCAGACGATCCCGCCGCTCCTGCCCTTCTTGCGGAAGAGCATTCCGCCGCACTCCGGGCATTTTTCGGGCAGGGGGACATCCCATGTTGAAAAATCGCACTTGGGATAGTTCTCGCAGCTGTAAAACACCGTTTTGTTTCTGCCGTATTTTATAAGAACTCTGCCGCCGCACTTGGGACATTTGACGCCCTCAAGCTCGTGTTCTATCTTTTTATTGAACTTGCACGTGGGATAATTCGCGCACGCGTAGAAGCTGCCGTATCTGCCGCGGCGAAGGACCATCGGTCCGCCGCAAAGCTCGCACTTCATGCCGGGGACAGGCTCCGGCTTTGCCGCCTGCTCGGTCTTGAGAGTGCCGTCGGGATTGAGCGGCTTGGTGTTTTTGCAGTTCGGATAATTCGGGCATGCCGCAAACTTGCCGAACTTACCGTTGCGCACCACCATCGTAGCGCCGCACTTTTCGCATTTTATGTCGGTAAGCTCAGGCTCAACGACCAGCTTTTCATTCTTCAGCTTTGTTTCAGCCGCATCAAGCTCGCGCGAGAATCCGTCCCAGAAGGATGAGAGGACCTCCTGCATCGTCGTATCGCCGCGCTCAACTGCGTCAAGCTCGTTTTCGATATTCGCCGTGAATCTGTAATCCACTATATCCGCAAAGCTTTCCTTCATAAGCGCCGTTGTTATCTCACCGAGCTGTGTCGGTACGAGCGCCTTGCCCTCGCGGTTCACGTATCCGCGCGATATTATCGTTGAAATAATGGTGGCAAACGTACTCGGTCTGCCTATTCCCTTTTCCTCAAGGAATTTTACAAGCGTTGCGTCGTTGTATCTCGGCGGAGCCTCGGTAAAGTGCTTCTGTGCCGTCACCTCGCCGGTCTTCAGCATCTGTCCTTCCTTCAGCGCGGGGATACGCGGGTCCTTATCATCGTCATCTCCCTTTTTGCTGTCGTCAGTGGATTCCTCATATACAGCCATATAGCCGGGGAAGGCGACAGTGTAGCCGCCGGTGCGGAATATCCAGCCGTTGTTTTCAAGATCGACCGAAAGCGTGTCGAGCTTTGCGGATTCCATCTGGCTCGATACGAATCTTTCCCATATCAGCTTGTAGAGCTTATACTGGTCGGGCGTCAGATGTCCGCGCACATCGGACGGCAGAAGCTCGACCTTTGCGGGACGAATAGCCTCGTGCGCATCCTGCGCCGATTTGTTGGTCTTGTAGTTGCGCGGAGACGCGGGGCAGTATTCGCTGCCGTACTTATCGACGATAAGCGCTCTTGCCGCGGTCTGCGCTTCCTCCGCAACGCGCTGCGAGTCGGTCCTCATGTAGGTGATAAGACCCTGAGTGCCGCCCAACTCCGCGCCGAGGTTTATTCCCTCGTAAAGCTCCTGCGCCGTTTTCATCGTGCGCGACGCCTGGAAGCCGAGCTTGCGCGACGCTTCCTGCTGGAGCGTGGATGTGATAAAGGGCGGCGCGGGAGTTTTGATCTTCGTTCCGCGCTTTACGCTTTTTACGGTAAAGGGCGCACCCTCCACCGCATCGGTCACGCGCCTTGCGTCCTCCTCGCAGTGAAGCTCGACCTTGCCCTCGGCATTTCCCCAGAATCTCACCGGGAAGCTGACCTTACCGTCGGATACGGTAGCGCCGACAGTCCAGTATTCGACCGGCACAAAGGCGCGTATCTCCTCCTCGCGCTCAACGATTATTCTCGTTGCAACAGACTGAACGCGTCCCGCCGACAGCCCGTGCTGCACCTTTTTCCAGAGCAGCGGACTGAGCTTATAGCCCACTATGCGGTCAAGCAGACGGCGCGACTGCTGCGCGTTCACTATATTCATGTCGATGGAACGCGGATTTTTTATTCCTTCCTTGACGGCGTTCTTGGTGATGGAGTTGAATGTCACACGCAGTGTGTTCTCGACCGGTATACCGAGCGCCGTGGCAAGATGCCATGATATCGCTTCGCCTTCGCGATCGGGGTCGGTCGCAAAATAGACCTTGTTCGCGGCTTTGGCGTCCTTTTTTATCTCGTTTATTATGTCTGCTCTGCCGCGGATATTGATGTAGTGCGGCTCAAAATTGTTCTCGATATCGATGCCGAAGGTGCTTTTGGGCAGGTCGCGTATATGACCGTTGGATGCCACCACCTTATAGCCCGAGCCGAGGTAGCTCTTTATCGCCGTCGCCTTGAACGGCGACTCTATTATAACAAGATTTGCCATCAGGATATATAACCTTTCTTGTTTTGATCAAACGTTTTACCGTTTTCAGTTTATCATCCCGGCGTCTTGCGACGCCGCTTATTTTCTGTTTTATATCTTATTTTCTGAGATAAAGACCGCCGGGGACCGACGTCACGAGTCCGCGTATCTCAAGCTGTGTCAGCGCCGACATCAGCTCGCCCATGGTAAAGCCCGACCGCATGAGCCTGTCGATCGATACCTTCTCGCCGGGCGTCATCACCTCATACACCTCGCGCAGCTTTTCGTCAAGCCCCGCCGAGGCATCCTTTGCAGCCGCAGGCGCCGCGCTTTTATCATTGCCGTCATCTCCTCGTCTGTCACGCGGGTATGTTATGCGCAGCGTCGGCTGCTTTTCCTCTTTTTTATGCTGCTGCGGAGCCTCCTGCTTTTCACGCTTCGGCTCGCATGTAGATACGCCGTACCGCTCGTAAAGTCCGCCGGAATAGTCGGATATCCGCTCGGCTCCCGAAAACGCGGTAAGATCCATCGCGTCGCGCCACGGGAACTCGTAAACCTTTATGATATCACGCGCGGAAAGGACCATATTGGCGCCGTCGCGTATGAGCGTATTCGTTCCGCCCGAATTTGCCGCGCCTATATTTCCGGGGACGGCAAATATATCTCTGCCCTGCACCAGCGCGGTACGCGCCGTTATCAGCGCGCCGGACTGCGCATCGGCTTCAACAACGAGCGTGCCAAGTCCCAGTCCGCTTATTATACGGTTGCGAAGCGGAAAATTCCTGCCGTCCGGGCGTGTGCCGGGAGGAAATTCGCTTATGACCGCGCCGTTCGCCGCAATGGCGTCGCGCAGTCTTTTATGCTGTGACGGATAGACCATATCGATACCGCAGCCGAGGACGGCTACCGTCCTGCCGCCGGCATCAAGCGCGGCGCATGCCGCAACGCTGTCGATACCGAGCGCCATGCCGCTTATTATGACCGCACCCGCCGCGCTCAGTTCATATGATATTTTATACGCCGTGCGCATTCCGTATTCGCTCATCGAACGCGTTCCGACCACCGATATGCTGACAAGCGAATCGATATCGGGGACTCTGCCCCGGATATACAGAAGATACGGCGCATCGGCGATATCGGCAAGTCGTGCCGGATACCCCGGACATCCCTCGGTAGCAAGCGCTACATTCGTGCGCGTGCAGTAATCCATTACGGCGCCCGCTCTTTCAAGGCTTTTGTCACTCAATGCGGCGCAAAGGCGCTCGGAAAGCCCCGCCGCTTCATACGCCGCGGGATCCGCGCGGTAAACATCGTAAGCGTCGCCGAATATCCCGAACAGCTCGCGGTGAGCGGAATTGCCGGGATGCATATGCAGTGATAGCCAGACGTCGTAAAGCCCGCAGGACATGACAGTTACCTCCGTTGATACCGGATGCCGCTCAGCGGCAGAGCCACATGAATATCGCCGCAGCCACCGATGCGTTGAGTGATTCTATGCCCGGTCCGCGCTCCATCGGCAGTATCGCCGCCATATCGCACGCGGAAATGACATCGGACGAAAGCCCGTGTCCCTCGTTGCCTATGACCACACAGTCGTGCGCGCCGAGCGAGAGCGTATCCGCCTCCGCTGCGCCATCGGAAAGAGCCGCAGCCACGGTGCGGTAGCCCACACCGCCGAGCGCACGCAACGCCGCCGGCAGATCGTCGGTCAGAACGATGCGGCGCGTGAACAGCGCCCCCATTGCCGCACGCAGGGTGCGCGGGTTGTAAATATCGGCACAGTCAGACGAAAGCAGCAGCGTTCCGATCCCCAGAGCCGCCGCGGTACGTATCACCGTACCGAGATTTCCCGGATCGCGCAGTGACTCAAATGCCATTATCCTGCCGCCCGGAGCCCACGATGCCCAGCCGATGACTTCCGTCATATTATTTATTGTAGCGATTTTGCGGAGTTTGTCAATATATTTTGCTACGGTAATTATGCCTTCAGGCGATTTTTCATCGCATATTTTGTCAAATGCCGCTTCCGAAAGCACAAAAACACACTCCGACAGTTCTATATTATTCTCTTTCGCGCATTCATTTACAAATAAGGTCAGCTCGTCCTTCTTGTTTTCGCGCAAAAAAACATATCGGATGTCAACACCGCAGGCACATGCCTCGGCAAACAGTTTTTTTCCGTCAAAGCGGAAAAGCCTCTCGCGCTCGCGGTTCTTTTTGTCAGACAGCGACGCCGCAAGCATAACGGTCGGGTTGTGACGTGATGAAATATACGATGGCATCTGCCGTACCTCACTTGTTTTATTGTGTTGACATAATGTCAAAAAAGCCGCGGGGCTGTTGCGTAAATGCATACAGTCCCCGCGTTTTTCGGTGTTCTCTTAAAGAGCCGCCTTTGCCTTATCGGCAAGCTCTGCAAATGCAGCCTTGTCGGCAACAGCGATCTCTGCCAGCATCTTGCGGTTGAGGTCGATACCGGCGAGCTTGAGTCCGTGCATGAAGCTGGAATAGTTCATGCCGTTGACCTTTGCCTGCGCGGAAATACGAGCGATCCACAGACGGCGGAAGTCTCTCTTTCTCTGCTTGCGTCCGATGAAGGCGTAGTTGCCGCTCTTCATGACCGCCTGCTTTGCCATCTTGAAATGCTTGCTCTTTGAACCCCAGTAGCCACGAGCGGCCTTAAGGACTTTATTTCTTCTCTTGCGCGTCATCATTGCGCCTTTTACTCTTGCCATTTTATCTTAATACCTTTCTCTTTGCTGTTTTTTGCGGAGGGGACATGCCGCCGCGCGGCGCCTTCAGCCCTCCATCGGCTTTAACGAACGGAATCGGTGTTGCTTATTTGTTGATCATCGCGCGGATGTTCTTGGCCATCTTGCCCTGAACATAGTCAGCGGTGCGAAGATGCATCTTGCGCTTCTGGTCCTTTATGCCGAGCTTATGACGGTGATGAGAGTGATTCATCTTCACTTTGCCGGTTCCCGTTACAGAGAAACGCTTGGCGGAAGCTCTGTGTGTCTTGATTTTTCCCATAATTTTGTTCTCCTTTGTATAGATGACCTATCGTGATTATTATATCATTAAGGCATTTAAGCCGTTGATGAACGAGCGCCGTTTCCCGGCAATGAATTACTTGGCGTTTTTGAGCGGAGCGATTATCATTGTCATGAATCTGCCGTCAAGCAATGGCTGCTTATCGACCGATCCCGACTCGGCGCACGCATCGGCAAACTGCTTGAGCAGATCGCGCCCGATCTCCTGGTGACTCATCTCACGACCGCGGAAACGCAGTACGACCTTGACCTTGTTGCCGTCGCCGAGAAAACGCAGAGCATGCTTGACCTTGGTGTTGAAGTCGTTCTGCTCTATGCGGCAAGAAAGCTGAACTTCCTTGAGTTCGATCGTTGTCTGCTTCTTTTTGGCTTCTTTTTCCTTCTTTTCGCGTTCAAAGCGGAACTTGCCGTAGTCCATTACACGGCATACCGGAGGCTGTGACTGTGCCGACATAAGCACAAGATCAAGTCCGCGGTCATACGCTGTGCGAAGCGCGGCGTCCGAGCTCATGATACCGAGCTGCTTACCCTCCTGGTCGAGAAGTCTTACTTCCTTGAATCGTATCGCCTCATTGACGAGATTTTCTTTTGTTGCTATTGTAGCTCACCTCCGAATAAATTGACCTTGAAAAACAAAACGCGCGAAGCAAAACTCCGCGCTCATATCCCGTGGACCGGGAAGAATATTGACCAAGCTCGCTGTGCGGCAGGGTGAGAACGGAGAGTTCTTCTTTGTTTGCGAAAATATTATATCACCCAATGCGGCGTTTGTCAAGTGTTTTTTTGATTTTTTCCCGTTGACAGTAAAAAAATTTGACGAAAAATCACACCGATGCGCTCATGGCTCCCAAACGGCAATCTTATCCACGCCGAATGAACACCCATCACTCATTTTCACGCCCGTGTGACTTCACGGCGTGCGGCGATATGAACCTGTACTCACTTCACCATCGTGGTATGAAGCTCGGACCATGCACAAACGCCATTGCACCACTCCGTCATGTTCAGATGTGACTTCACGGCGTGCGTCAATATGACCCTGTACTCACCCCACCATCGGGGTGTGAGGATCGGACCCTGCACAAACACCGTTTCACCGCTCCTTCATGTTCAGATGTGTCTCCACGGCGTGCGTCAATATGACCCTGTACTCACCCCACCATCGGGGTATGAAGCTAAGATCACGCACCACCGCCACCCGAGTATAAAAAAAGACACAGACGGCGACCGATATGTGCGAGTTGGTATCATGAGCTTGATATTCCGCATAAACCGGTGACCGCTGTGCATTCGGGGCAATCGCGCGACGACCCGCACAACTGTGCAGACATTATACACCAAAATGCGCCATTTGTAAACTATCAATTATGACGAATCTTAGGGGTGATTTTCGTGCAAATAATCCAATAGAGAAAAATAAGCACCCTTTTGCGTTGATAATTGTGCATAATCACAAGGACATTTTGAGAGACAAGAGGCAAATACCCTCTTGACAAAAACGAAAAAATATGCTGGCGCCGCAACGGGGCGCCGACAAAATACGTTAAAAATTTACCCGATTTTTTGTTTCACAACAGAATTTTTTGTGGGACCGGCGATGCCGCCGGTCCCACAGTTGGGGATGATAGGTTATTTCTGCGGTCTGATAAGACCGTAGTCGCCGTCGCGACGCGTGTAGACCACACAGGTGTCGCCGGTCTCGGCATCGGAAAACATGAAGAATTCATGCCCGAGAAGGTTCATCTGAAGGATGGCTTCCTCCACCGACATAGGCTTTAGCTGGAAGCTCTTGCGGCGGATAACAAACTCGGTCGCCTCCGGCTCGTCGAAAGTGTCCTCTGCCGGAAGCGCACCCGCCGAGGCGGCAAAGGCATCCGGACGCAGACGTTTGGCAAGCCTTGTTTTGTTGCGTCTTATCTGGCGGTCGATGGTATCGACCGCATGATCTATCGCGTTGCGGAAGGTCTCGTCATCGGTCTCACAGCGGAAAAGCGTTCCGCCCGCCGATATTGTGACTTCAATATTTTCCCGATTGCGTTTGCGGCTGAAGGTTACCGTTGCGTCCGGTTCATCCGAAAAATAGCGGTCGAATTTGGCAAGCTTCTTTTCAAGCAAGTCCTTCATGTCCTCCGGAACGCTCATGTGTCTGCCGACAAATGTGATCTTCATAGTGATTTACCTCCTGCTTTTTTGACTGTATACGCGGTGTCGTTCGTGCCTGCCACAGCAGACCCGATCTCCTTTCCGCACTTTTATTATAGCATATTCTTTGTGAAAAATAAATAGGTAATCGCGTTTTTTCACAAAATAATTGTAAAAAGTGCGTTGTCCCTCACACTTCCGTCACACGCGAAAAGCGATATGTCAGAGAAGAATGCAGATAAGCCCGCCGCTGCCCTCGTTTATTATCCGCTCAAGCGTTTCGGAGAGCTTTTCGCGCGCATCGTCGGGCAGATGCTCGAGCTTTGAACGCAGACCGTCGCCTATGAGATCGTAAAGCGAACGCCCGAACATGTTGGACTGCCACACAGAGCCGGGCTCGCTCTCCATCTCGCGGCGCAGATAGCTTATCAGCTCGCGCGCCTGATCTTCACTGCCGACTATCGGATTTACTTCGGCTTCGATACCGGCGCGGATCATATGTATGGACTCAGCCGTAGCGCGCAGCTTCACGGCATAACCGCCGCCCTGCCGGACCACCTCCGGTTCCTCGAGCTTGAGCTCGCCGACGCCCGGCATCACAATGCCGTAACCCTTCTCCTCGGCATCTCCGAGCGCCTCGGAAATACGGTCGTATTTCTTTTTTATTGCCGCAAGTTCGCCGAGCTGACGGAAAAGATCAGCCTCTCCCTTGATCTCAAGCCCGCTCGCCTCACCGAGAACGGTGTAGAAAAGTCCGTCCGCAGCCTCGGCGCTGACCGTCGCACAGCCGGTGCCGAGATCGATGCTGTCTATGCGGACCTCGCCGAGATATTCGTTTTCGGAAAGCCCGGAGTATGCCGCCGCAATGTCGCCCGCTTTGTCAGCCGCCGCGGCGCATTCGCGCACGGTGGCTTCAACAGACGCACGTATGCGATGGTCCGGAGCAAGCGCGGCTATCCAGTCGGGCAGCCGGACCGATACCTCGGTGACCGGAAATTCGTCAAGTATCATCGAAAGTATCTCGCGTATATCGTCGGCGTCAAGCTCGGGACAGCTCACAAGCGCCACGGGGACGCCGTATTTTGCCTCAAGCTCGTGCCCCAGCGCCGTCGCCTCCGGGGAGGACGGATGCGCGGAATTGAGTATCACCGCAAACGGCTTGCCGATAGCGCGCAGCTCCCTGACAACACGCTCCTCAGCTTCTTCGTACGCCGAGCGCGGTATCTCCCCTATCGTGCCGTCGGTCGTAACGACCATGCCGATGGTGGAATGCTCGCATATCACCTTGTGCGTTCCCTCCTCGGCAGCCTGTATAAACGGTACCGGCTCGTCGCTCCACGGCGTGTGGACCATGCGCGGACGGTCGTTTTCGATGGCGCCGAGAGCCTCCGGGACTATATAGCCCACGCAGTCGATCATACGGACGCGCAGCGCGCCGCCGTCTCCGACGGTGATCGGTATCGCCTCATCGGGAATGAATTTCGGCTCGGTGGTCATTACCGTTTTCCCCGCCGCGCTTTGCGGAAGCTCGTCTCTCGCACGGTCGCGGCTGTAACCGTCCGCAATGTTCGGCAGCACCAGCTCCTCCATAAAGCGCTTGATGAATGTGGATTTCCCCGTGCGCACCGGTCCCACAACACCGATGTAGATATCGCCGCCCGTACGTTCGGCAATATCGCGGTAAACGCTGTTCTGCTTATCTGACATAAAAGTATTTCCTTTCCTTCCGTCTGCACAGAGACAGCGGCGCGTGAGAAAAATATCCCGCTCCCCGAACCGCTGACGACGTGCGTCTTTTCAGTTCAATAATATGATGGGAGCGGGAATTTTATACGTGATAATGCAGGAATGACCGGAGCGTTATCGCGCCGGATGTGTGAAAATATTTTTCAGTGTTTTTTCCTGCGGCGTTTGATAACGCCGCGTGCGATGCCGTACACCATAACGGCAACGTAAAAGGCGATGAGCAGATAAACAAAGATATTTCCGGTGCGGCTGTACAGGGACGCAGAGCCTGTCGTAATGGTACCGCACAGCGCGCCGTCAACAAGCGGCGGGAGCGTTCCGTGTACCGCGCCGTGACTGTCGATAAGCGATGAAATGCCTGTGTTTGCCGCACGGACGACGGGAAGCCCGGTCTCGATGGCGCGCAGGCGCGCCTGCGCGTTGTGCATATAGACTGCGGCAGAATCGGTGAACCATGAATCGTTCGTGCCGATGACAAGGATATGCGCGCCGTCACGAGCCGAGGAGAGCGCAAGCTCTTCGTATATCGAATCAAAGCATATCAACCCGCCGATGCGCGTACCGTCCGAAAGCGTCATGACGGCAGTCTCGCTGCCCTCCCGGATGTCGTATTCAAGCATACTTATTTCCGCCAGCGGAGGGATGAGCGTGCTGAGAAAATCACGCCACGGCATATATTCGCCGAACGGCACAAGATGACGCTTTGAGTATTTTACATCGGATATACTGCCATCCGGATACATGAGCGCAAGTATGTTTTCCTGCTCGTCGCGCCAGCCATCAAGACATCCAAGCATGATGCTGACGTCATATTCACCGGCAATGGTGCGGAAAACCCCGAGCGAGCCTTCATCCTTCAGCAGGTTCCACGGGAATGCGCTTTCGGGACAAACGATCAGCTCCGCGCCGTTCTCCGCCGCCTCGCGTATCAGCTTTTCGTATATTTTTACCGTCTCTGCGTTCGATATCCGGAATTTATCGCGGGATGAAACATTGCCCTGTATCGCGGCAACGTTGATGTCATGTCCATTTTCCGGCACTGCAAGGAGCGCCGCTCCGAGGACGACATTCGCCGCGGCAAGTATAAGCGCCACAGACGCGCGTATGAGCGCCGCGCGTTTGGGACGGCACGCCGCATCGGCTATGAGAAAGGAAAAAGATACGATAAGGAATGTCACGAAGTAACTGCCGAACATGGACGCCGACATGACTGTTACGGCATTGCCGAAGGCAAGCTGACCGAGTGCCGCTCTGCCCCACGGAACGCCCATCCAGCCCAATGTTTCGACCCATTCAAAAAGCGCAAACAGTGCGCCGCCGATAAACGGGAGGACGACCGGCGCGTCCTTGGCGGCTCTTCCGCGCGCTGCCGCCACAAAAAGCAGGAACACCGCGCCGCCAGCCACCGAAGCGAGTATGGAAAGTCCTATCCACGCCACCGCGACCACGACTGCGGCGGACGCGCGGCTCATACCGGTGAAATCAAGCGGATAAAAGGAGAAGAACCAATGATAATTCACCAGATATTCAGCCATAAAAAAGAAAAAGCCGTACCGGTATGCGCGCAGATACACACGGCGTGCGCCGTCGCCGTCACGCGCCAGCGAAAACAGCACCCATGCCGCGGGGATATACACCAGCCATTGGAGCACCGCGCCTATGTATGTGGGAAAGGTCATAAAAAGCCCCGCCAGCACGCCGCTCACCGCAAGCATCGGCATACGCAGCGCTGCGGTGCGCGGGGCTTTGACCGCTTTGATAGCGTTGATCATATTTCTGAATTTTTTCATTATTACAATAAATCAGATACTCGCGCGGGCGCTCAACCGGTGTAGCCAAAATCGGCGCAAAACCATACATCGGCGGGAGAGATCGAAAATTCCCTGCCCTTGAGCGCGCAAAGCACGCCGCCGTCGTCGGAAAAATCAAACCGCAGGCGGTATGATGTGAGCGCCTGCCAACGGTAGCCCACGCGGCGGTCGTCGCGGTTGACGCCGTATTTGCCCTCGCCGAGCAGCGGATGACCGATATGCGCCATGTGCGCGCGTATCTGGTGCGTCCTGCCGGTAAACAGCTCTATCTCAAGCAGTGAATTTCCGTCCCGTTCGGCAAGCACGCGGTAGCCGGTCTTTATCGTCAGATACCCCGGCGCGGGACTGTCGATGACCTTCACGGTATTTGTTTTTTCATCCTTGCGCAGGTATGCCTCAAGCACGTCGGACTTCTTCGGCATCACGCCGTGAACGGCACACAGATAGAATTTCTTCACCTCGCGCGCCCTTATGCGTTCGTCCATCTCGCGCAGTGCGGCGGCGTTTTTGGCGGCAATGACTATTCCGCCGGTGTTGCGGTCTATGCGGTTGCAGAAGGACGGCGCAAAGGACTGCTCCGATGCGGGATCGTATTCGCCTTTTTGACAAAGATATGCCCGCAGGTGCATGAGAAGGGTGTTGTCTCTGCCCTCGTCATCCTCATGCACGAGGACGCCCGGACGCTTATTTATAAGAATGATGTTTTCATCCTCAAAAACGACGCAAAGTTCCGGCTTTATGCGCCACAGCGCGCCGCGGTCGTCCTCCGGCGAGCCAAAAAATTCATCGCGGATGAAAAGCTGTATCTCGTCGCCCTCGGCAAGCATTGTGTCCGGCTCGGCACGCCGGCGGTTCAGCTTTATTTTTTTGGTCCGTATCGACTTGTACATAAAGGACTTCGGCATTCCCTTCACCGCTTTGGAGAGGAACTTATCAAGCCGCTGTCCCGCGTCGTTTTTGCCTACTGTGAGAATTTTCATTGTTTACGGAAACAGGCGAACAAAAATGTCCGCCTGTCATGATCCTTATTTTTTATTTTGTGCCGAATATACGGTCGCCGGCATCGCCGAGACCGGGAACAATGTACGCATGATCGTTGAGGTATTCGTCCAGAGCGGCAATGAAGATGTCAACATCGGGATGCTCCTCCTGCACTCTCTTAACGCCCTCGGGCGCACCGACGAGCGCCATAAAGCGGATGTTGCGGCAGCCGTGCTTTTTGAGCATTGCAAGCGCGTCGCAGGCAGAGCCTCCGGTCGCAAGCATGGGGTCTACAAGGATGACTATTCTGTCTTCGATATCGTTGGGGAGCTTGCAGTAGTACTCAACGGGGTTGTGAGTCTCGGGGTCGCGGTAAAGACCGATATGACCGACCTTTGCAACGGGGACAAGCTCAAGCAGTCCGTCCACCATGCCAAGACCCGCACGGAGGATAGGAACGATAGCGAGCTTTTTGCCCGATATCATTTTTGCTTTCATTTTGGTGATAGGAGTTTCGATCGTTACATCCTCAAGAGGAAGATCGCGTGTCAGCTCATAGCCCATCAGCATGGCTATCTCGCCGAGAAGTTCGCGGAAATCCTTTGAACCGGTCTTTTTGTTTCTCATAATAGAGAGCTTGTGGGTGATAAGAGGATGGTCGATAATGTGTACAGTGCTCATTCTTTGCATACTCCTTGCTTTTTCAGATTCAATCTATTATACTACTAATCCCGGCAAATTTCAAGAGCAATGACCGGAATTAATTGTACAAAAAAATTCTCACAGAAGGTGATAATATGGGCATATATCCTCGTAGCTGCCGTCCTTCATGCGAAGACCGCCCGGAATGACGCCAAGCCCCACAAATCCGAGCCTCTCATAAAGATGCCTTGCATGTGTGTTTGAGCGACAACGGCGTTGAGCTGCAATATTCCGAAGCCGTGGCGCGTCCCCTCGGCGAGACAGTCCTTTACCGGCTTTTCACCTATGTGAAGTCCGCGCGCAGTGCGTTCGACTGCATAGCCGGCATTGCATATATGCCCGCAGCGTCCGACATTGTTCGGATGAAGTATATAAAGTCCCAGCACCCGCCCGGTGTCCGCATCCTCCGCAACGGCGGTGTACGTCTGCGCGGCAAAGAATTCTCTTCCCGTTTCGTCGGTCAGGTATTCCTCCTGCGGGAACGCCACGCCGTCCTCAACGACCTCATTCCATATTTTCACCATATCCGCAACATCCCCGCCTCGGTATTCTCTCACGATGATATTTATGAGCTTCCACCGTACGGCATCAGTGCGCAAGATTTGCCGTTTTTTCGTATGCCGCTATCACGGCGTCGGTCACAGCCGCGCGGAATGCACGTTCTTCAAGCGTGCGCACGCCCTCTATGGTCGTGCCGCCGGGACTGCACACCGCATCCTTTAGCTCACCGGGGTGCTTTCCGCTCTCGCGCGCAAGCGCCGCCGCGCCAAGGACCGTCTGCACCGCCGCCTCACGTGCCACGGCACGCGGCAGTCCTGCGGCAACGCCGCCGTCGGCGAGCGCGTCTATGAACATATAAACGAACGCAGGACCGCAGCCGGAGAGCGCGCCCGCCGCATCTATCAGCTTTTCGGGCAGCTCGCAAAGCCTGCCGGCACAGCTCATTACCGCCAGGAAAGCCCCGCGCTCAGCCGCGCTCACGCCTTCGCCGGCGCACCAGAATATCATCCCCTCGCCGACCGAGACCGGCGTGTTGGGCATTATGCGTATCACCGGCAGTCCCGCAAAATATCCGCAGAACTTCTCAAGCGCAACGCCCGCCGCCATAGTAACGGCAAGCGGCGCACTGCCGTGCTCAAGACGCGCCGAGATATACCCGCGCGCCTCGGCGGAAAGAGCGGAAAGTCCCTGCGGCTTCACGCCGAAAAATATAATGTCGCTCCGGTCGAATATATCCGCAAGCGCTACCGCCTCGCCGCCTGTGCGTGCGGCAAGCGCTTCAGCCTTTGCCGTATCGCTGTCGCAAAGCAGAACTCTGCCGCCGATATGCCCGTTTTCCGCCACAGCTCGTGCTGCGGCAGCGGCAAGCGCGCCGCCCATATTTCCGGTCCCAATAAATCCGATATTCATTCTGTGCCTCACACTCTTATCTGACCGTTTCCGGTTATCACGTATTTGTATGTCGTAAGCTCCGCCAGTCCCATAGGTCCGCGCGGAGGGAGCTTCTGTGTGGATATCCCCATCTCACAGCCGAGTCCGAATTCGCCGCCGTCTGTGAATCTTGTTGACGCATTGACATAGACAGCCGCGCTGTCTACCATGCGTATAAAGCGATCCGCCGCCGCCTTATCCTCGGTGATTATGGCATCGGAATGGTGCGTTGAGTGCTTTCCGATATGCTCTATCGCCTCGTCAACGCTTCCGACAACGCCTACGGCGAGGATGTAATCAAGAAATTCGGTATCGAACGCCGAGCTGTCCGCCGGGACCTCGCGCATTATCATTGCCGCCTCGCGGTCGCATCTGAACTCAACGGTATGCTCCCCGCGCTCGGCGCGCAGTCTTACGAGCCTGCGGCGGAGCATGGGCAGAAATTCATCCTTGATATCGCGGTGAACGAGCACCACCTCGGCGGCGTTACAGACCGACGGGCGCGATGTTTTGGCGTTCTCGATTATCGAAAGCGCCATTTCAAGATCTGCCGCGCGGTCAACATAAATATGGCATATGCCGGTGCCAGTCTCTATCACGGGTACCTTTGCGTTTTCGACACAGGCACGGATGAGCCCGGCGCCGCCGCGCGGGATAAGCAGATCGACAAGTCCCACTGCCTCCATAAGCTCGCGCGCACCGGCGCGCGTCGTATCCTCGACAAGGCTCACAGCCTCCGCGGGAAGTCCCGCGCCAGTAAGTCCCTCGCGCAGTGCCGCCACTATCGCCGCCGCCGAGCGTGCCGCCTCGTGCCCGCACCTAAGCACTGATACATTGCCGCTCTTTACCGTGAGCGCCGCGGCGTCAGACGTAACGTTGGGGCGGCTCTCGTAAATTATCGCGATAACGCCGATGCCGACCGACATTTTTCTTATCGTGAGTCCGTTGGGGCGCACGACCTCGGAAAGCACTCTGCCGACAGGTGACGGAAGCGCGGCAACGTCGCGTATCCCCGCGCACATCCCGTCTATTCTTTTATCGTCGAGCCGGAGCCTGTCCAGCATGACCGCCGATATGCGCCCCTCCTTTTCGGCGGCGCTCATATCCTCGGCGTTTGCCGCAAGGATATCAGCGCGGTGTTTGTCTATCGCGTCCGCCATAAGCAGCAGAGCGCGATCAAGTGTTTCGCTGTCGGCGGCATTTATCGCGGGGAGCGCGGCGCGTGCGCCGAGAAGAATTTCATGTGTTGTCATAGGTCGTTCCTTATCTTTTTGCAAAAAATCTCGTGCCGACCTTTTTGCCGTCGGCGATATCATAAAGGTTTTCGGGGCGCGAACCGTCGCATATGACCATATCGCATCCCGCCGACGTGGCGATGCGCGCCGCTGTCAGCTTTGTAGCCATGCCGCCTGTTCCCTGCGCGCCGCTTCCGCCGCCGAGGGCTATGATACCGTCGTCGATCGCATATACCTCAGGTATCAGCTTTGCATCCGGATCGCGGTGCGGATCGGCTGTGAAAAGCCCCTCGATATCCGACATGAGCACGAGCAGTCCCGCTCCCGCACTGTCGGCAACAAGCGCCGCAAGCGTGTCGTTGTCGCCTATTTCTATCTCATCGGTCGCTATCGTGTCATTCTCGTTGATTATCGGAATGACACCGAGCGCGAGCAGTCTTTCCATGGTGTTGGAGAAGTTGCGGTGGCGGGTCTCCTGCCGGAAGTCCTCGGCGGTGAGAAGTATCTGTGCCACGGTGCGGTTATATTCGGCAAACAGCTTATCGTATGTATACATCAGCTCGCACTGCCCCACGGCTGCCGCCGCCTGCTTGCCGACAGTATCGCGCGGGCGCGCGCCGAGATTCAGCTTTCCGACGCCCATTCCGACAGCGCCGGAGGAAACGAGTATAACTTCATTTCCCGCATTTTTGAGATCAGCCAGCACCTTGCACAGCGCTTCGATCCGTCTTATGTTCAGGCACCCCGTAGGATGCGTAAGGGTCGATGTCCCCACTTTTACCACAAGTCTCATTGTTTTATCCTTGAATTTTAACCTTATCTGTAATAAACATAGTACGCTATAACGGTGCGTACATCACCGCCGTGCTCGGTATCCGGTCCGGTTAGCACCACGCCGTCCTTGGAAAGCAGTTCCGACGCCTGAAGCTCGTCCACCGGGCATCGGAATACAACCTCGGATGAGGAAAACACTATCAGCTCGCCGTCGCGCAGGCTCATATTCCCCTCTCTGCCTATGACCTCGTCAACATTGTTGCGCCGTTCGGTCACATATCTCAGGCGCTTGCCGCATATGCGCTCCGCCATTTCACGGCGGTAACGCGGAGAATCCGGATCCTTTGATGACGTGAGACGTTTTATCAGCTTACCTATCATTTTTAGTTCCTTTCTCCGCGTCCTCGCAGATGAACACAAAGCCGCACGGCGGAACGCTCACCTCACCCGTGCCGCTTTTATCGCTGTAAAGCTCGCGCCAGCCTCCGCTGACGTGCATGACATCTGCCGCCGCGCCGAGATTTGCCGCAAAGCGGACGCGGCAGAGCCTGCCGCCTACATATTTTTCACGTGTGAATTCGATATATCCGCCGCTCACACGCGTCAGAGCAAAATCTCCGCGGTCAAAGGCGGGATATTTCCTCACTGCGGCAAGCCGGCGATAATGGGCGACCAATTCCTCATCGGTCCGTTCGTCCCAGACCATCGGATAGCGGCAGAAGGGATCGCCGAGTCCCTCCATACCGCGCTCATCCCCGTAATAAACGCACGGGAAACCGTAAACGGCATACTGAACAGCCGAAACCACGCGCAAACGCGCGATCCCCGCGCGGCGCTCTTCCGGCGTGAGCCTTACCGCCGCACGCTCCGCGTTGGTAAGCCCGTCGGCATCACGCGCCTTATCCGGCGCGCCGAGAAGCGTAAGGATACGCTCGGTGTCATGCGTGCCGATGATATTCATGAGCACATCAGCCGCAGGGCGCGGATATGATGAGTAGACATCAAGCAGTTCATCCGCAAGGAAGGAGGCGTCTCCGCTCCCGGCATAGCCGAGCAGCGCGGAGCGCAACGGATAATTCATAACGCTGTCAAGCTGACGTCCGCGGAAATACGAACGGCGCTTGCCGTATGATATCTTGTCCGCGGCATTCTCCCAGACCTCGCCGATGATCGCCGCCTCGGGAGATACCGCCTTTACGCGCTGCCGCAGTCCGGTCAGGAACTCGTCCGGCAGCTCATCCGCAACATCGAGCCGCCAGCCGTCGGCTCCCATACGAATGTACTTTTCGCACACGCCGCCCTCGCCGATGAAAAAATCACGGCAGGACGGTTCGGAAAGATCGAGCTTGGGCAATATCGGGATCCCCCACCAGCTTGCAAAGGAATCGTCGCCGCGCTCCGCGCCCTCCGGCTCGTCTCTGAAAAAGAACCATTTCCGGTAAGGCGACCCGTTGTCGTCCCATGCCCCTCCGCCGTAGCGGCTGTATCTGTCAAAGTAAATGCTGTCGTCACCGGTATGGTTGAAAACGCCGTCAAGAATGATCCTGATACCCGCCGCGTGAGCCGCTTCAAGCAATGCAAGGAACGCCTCGTCGCCGCCGAAGCCGGGATCGACGTGCAGGTAATCGGCTGTATCGTATTTATGATTTGACGCAGCCGTAAAAACAGGCGAAAGGTATATCACCGTAACGCCGAGAGAGCTGAGATACGGCAGCTCCTCGCGCACGCCCCACAAATTGCCGCCGAAGAAAACATTGTTTTTCACCGGCGCGCCGGGGCACTCGCCGTACTGCGGCACGCCGTTTTTCCAGTCGCCGTTGACCACGGAATCGTCACGGTAGGCGGCGCGTCCCGTGCCGCGCCTGAAGCGATCGACAAAAATATGATACATTATCCCGCCGCCGAGCCACTCCGGGGTGGTAAAGTCGTCACGGTAGACGAGCAGACGGAACCTGCCGCAGTTTTGTGCGGTCAATGTAATATCCACATTGTTCTCGGTATCCGAGAACAATGTGTCAAGCCCGCGCGGGAGCAGAAATTCATACCAGCAGATACCGTCCCCGGTACCGCTGTCCATAAAATCATCGGGTGAAAATGAAAGCGTGTATATGTCCGTTATAACACTGCCGCCGGAATATTCAAACGGGATATCGGTATGTTCATCACTGCCGTCGTCGGAAAAGATACGTATCACCACGCCGCAGGCCCCGACCGTGCGCGGCACGGAGGCGGTGAGCATGACGCGTTCATGGCGCGCAAGCGCGCCGATGAACGGCCTCTCCCGCCCGTCCGCACTGCGACAGGTAAGAGCCATGTCCGGAGGCGGCATAAGACTATTCAGTTTCGGAAGCATGGCTCACCCGGTCACTTTCCTTCTTTTTTGTCTGCGGCTCCGGTCGCCCGTCCCGCAAGACTGTGGATATGCCAGATGCGATCGGCGTATTCCGTCACCGCGCGGTCGGCGGCAAAATGACCGCCCATTGCGATGTTCATGAGCGAGCGGCGGCTCCAGTCCTCGCGATCGGCAAATGCCGCAAAAGCACGCTCCTGCGCCTGATGGTAGGATTCAAAATCCGCAAGGCACATATACGGGTCGGCAATGCCGTGACCCGAAATGAGATACTGAACGATATCGGAGAACGACTCGCCCGCAAAGCCGACATTCAGTCTGTCCACTATGCGGTGCAGACGCTCGTTGCGCGCGTAATAGATGGCGGAATTGTATCCGGCAAGCCAGAGGTCGGCGACCTCGGCGCTCGTGAGTCCGAAGATGAATATATTGTCCTTGCCGACGGCTCCGAGCATTTCGATGTTCGCGCCGTCAAGCGTCCCGATGGTGAGCGCACCGTTCAGCATCAGCTTCATGCATCCGGTACCCGACGCCTCCTTGCCCGCAAGAGAGAGCTGTTCGCTTATCTCGGCGGCAGGAATGAGAGCCTCGGCGGTGGTCACATCGTAATTTTCAAGGAACACGACCTTCAGCTTATCGCGCACACCGGGGGTGTTTTCGATCTCGCGCGAAAGCATGCAAATGAGCTGGATTATCCGCTTTGCCATCTGATATCCCGGCGCCGCCTTAGCGCCGAAAATATAGGTGCGCGGACGGACGTCAAGGCTCGGATCGTCGCAAAGATCAAGATATATCCCGATTATATTGAGGACATTGAGAAGCTGGCGCTTGTACTCGTGCAGACGCTTTATCTGAACGTCAAACACCGAATGGGTATCGATCGAGATGCCGGTGCGCTTCATCATAAAGGCGGAAAAATCCTTTTTGTTTTCGTGCTTTATGGCACGCAGACGCTCAAGCACCGAGGCATCGGTAACGTATTTTGCAAAGTCCGCAAGCTGCTCCGGGTCCTTGCGGTAGGCGGTCCCAATGCACTCGTCAAGCAGTGCGGCAAGACGGGGGTTGGAATAGCAAAGCCAGCGGCGGTGAGCCACACCGTTCGTTACGTTTGTAAAGCGCTCGGGGTACATACGGTAAAAGCTCTTGAATATAGACTCGGTGAGTATCTCGGAGTGGAGCTTCGACACGCCGTTTACCGAATGAGAGCCGACCACGGCAAGGTTCGCCATGTTGACCTGCCCGTAGCTGAGTATGCTCATTCCCGCTATGCGGTTCCAGTTGCCGGGGTAGGCGTTCCACGCCTCGCGGCTGAAGCGCTCGTTTATTTCCTTGACTATCATGTGGATACGCGGCAGTTTGAGTCCGAAAATATCCTCGCTCCACTTTTCAAGTGCCTCGGGCATGACCGTATGGTTGGTGTACGATACGGTGCGCACGGTGATATCCCACGCCTTCTCCCAGGAGAGGAAATATTCATCCATGAGGATGCGCATCAGCTCGGGAATGACCAGAGCCGGGTGAGTATCGTTGATGTGGATAGCGACCTTATCCGGCAGTGTTTCGATATTGCGGTATACCGCCATGTGATCGCGTATGATGTTCTGCACCGATGCCGAGGTAAGGAAATACTGCTGCGTCAGGCGCAGAAGCTTGCCCTCGGTATGGTTATCTGACGGGTAAAGCACCTTTGAAATGATCTCGGCATTGTTGCTCTCCTCAAGCGCGCGGGTATACTGCCCCTGCGTGAAAAGCCCCATATTGAAGGACCGCGTATCGCGGGCGCGCCACAGGCGCAGACGGCTCACACCGTCGGAGTCTCCGCCGGATATCAGCATATCGTAAGGGACCGCCTCCACCTCGTCGGCGCCCTCGTATATTATTTCAAGATGACCGTCCTGCCAGTTTTCCTTTACTCTGCCGCCGAATTTTACGGTGAAAATACGGTCGGTGCGCGGCTCGAGCCACACCTCGCCGCCCGGCAGCCATATATCCGGCATTTCTATCTGCAGCCCGTCAACTATCTTCTGTCTGAAAAGACCGTACTCGTAAAGTATGGAAAATCCGCAGGCGGGGTACTCAAGCGACGCGAGCGAATCCATAAAGCAGGCGGCAAGCCTGCCAAGGCCGCCGTTGCCCAGCCCCGCGTCAGGCTCGCAGTCGTAAAGATCCTCAAGATTTATGCCCATCTTGCCGAGCGCCTCTGCGTAGGACCCGATAAGTCCTAAATTGCAGAGGTTGTTTTTGAGCGAGCGGCCGAGCAGAAATTCCATGGACATATAATAGACCTGCTTTTCGCCGGTCTTTTTTACACGCTCGCTGAAATGCGCACGCTTGTCGGCAAGAATGTCTTTTACGGTATGAGCCACCGCCTTGTAGACCTGATCGCGCGTTGCTTCGGCAGGTGTTGTGCCGAAAAGACGCATGAGCTTTTGTTCAATGTTTTCTTTGACTTCTCTGGGTTTGGGATCGTAATTCACTTTTAAAACTTCCTCCGATAAAAAGCGGCGCGCTCTCATTCAAGCGATGCATACATGGATGCATACTCGGCGGCGGACGCACGCCATGAAAAATCGACGCTCATTATCTTTTCAATAAATTTTTTTCGTTTTGCCGGATCGCGCCAGAGCGACACGGCAGCCAGGGTGCGCTCATACAGCTCGCCCGAGGTATATCCCGCAAAGGTAAAACCGTTTCCGTGCATATTTCCGTCTTCGTCCTCCCAATATCCGTGAATGGAATCGTAAAGACCGCCGGTCTCGCGAACGACCGGTATTGCGCCGTAGCGCGAGGCTATCATCTGCGAGAGTCCGCACGGCTCGCTCTTCGAAGGCATAAGGAATATATCCGCAGCCGCATATATGCGGCGGGAAAGGTCGCGGTCATAGGTTATCAGCGCACGCGCGCTGTCTGGGAATTCATGCTCGAGCGCGCGGAAAAATTCCTCATACTGCGCCTCGCCCTTACCGAGCACTACGAACTGCGCTCCGGTATCGCGCAGTATCCCGCCCAGCGCCTCGCGCACGATGTCAAGCCCCTTGTGCGATGCCAGCCGCGATATCACCGCTATCAGCGGGCGGCCGGGATCGTCCGGCAGGGACAGATCGGCGCGTAAGGACGCGCGGCATGCGTACTTGCCGTCGGGATCGGCGGCGGTGTAGCTTTGCGCAAGCACCGGATCGGTCGCGGGATCGTAATAGGAATAATCTATGCCGTTGAGTATGCCACGCAGCTTGCCGGCATTTTCGCGCAGTACGCCGTCAAGCCCGTGTGCAAATTCCGGGCGCATAATCTCCACGGCGTATCTCGGGCTGACCGTGCTTACGCGGTCGGCGCATACGACAGCACCCTTCATAAGGTTTATGCAACCGTCCCATTCTACCGTTGAACGGTCATAGTCGGACAGCGCAAAAACATCGCCGAGAATGTAAAAATCATATTTTCCCTGGTATTCGATGTTATGGATGGTGAAGATGCTCTTCATGCCGCTCCAGCGCGCATCACGGCTGTATTTGCGCTTGAGGTATATCACCGAAAGCGCCGCCTGCCAGTCATGCGCGTGCAGTATGTCGGGAAAATACCCGAGCACCGGCATCATATCCATAACGGCGGTGCAGAAGAACGCATATCTTTCACCATCGTCGTACTGACCGTAAAGTCCCGGACGCTTGAAATAGTATTCGTTATCGATAAAATAATACTTAACGCCGTTTTTTTCAAGGCTCAGCACACCGCAGTACTGCCTGCGCCATGCAAGCGCGACGGTAAAAACCGCCTCGGTCTTCATCTCGGCGCGGTATTTGTCGCCTATCGCGCTGTAAAGCGGCATCACCACGCGTACATCCGCCGTGGGATCGTAAGCCGCAAGCGCCTCGGGCAGCGATCCAAGCACATCGCCAAGTCCGCCGGTCGCGGCAAACGGCATCACCTCCGCACCGACGAATAATATCTTTTTCTTATTTTCCGGCTGTGCCGTTCTTGCTTTTTTCACCGTCATCAGACCATTATTCCTTTCCCGATAAAGAAGGGCATGGTCTCGTGTCCCGAAAGCACGCGTCCGTCACGTACCACTGTGTTTTTATCGGTCACAACACAGTTGAGGGAAACGCCGGAGCCGACGACGGTATCCTGGAGCAGTATGGAATTGCGCACCACGCTGCCGCGTCCGACCTTCACTCCGCGGAAGATTATCGAATTTTCCACGGTGCCCTCTATTATGCAGCCGTCGGCGATAAGGGTATTCCCCACGGACGAACCGGTGCGGTATATCGTGGGCGCGGAGTTGCGCACCTTTGTATAGATGGGTCTTTCGGCTACACCGAAGAGCGCATCACGCACATCGGCACGGAGAAGCTGCATCGAGCAATCAAAATAACCCGCCAGCGACGATACGAGCGCGTAGTATCCGTCGTAATGATATACATGATAATTCGCATGATGGATATTGCGCGCTATCACATCGCGGAAAAAGCTGGTGTAGCCGTGGGCTGCGGCGTCTCCCAGTATATTCAGCAGATACATACGGTTTATCACCATGATGTTCGTGCTTATTTCCTGCCCCGGACGGATATCGTCGGAGAATTCGGTAGCGTCTGTAATTCTGCCCTCCGCATCCGAGAATATGACCGAATGTCGGGGCGAGGTTATGCTGCCCTCGGTGATACGCTTCACCACAACGGTGAAGTCGGCTCCCGTCTCCTCGTGACGGTCTATCACATCGGAAATATCGATATTGCATATCGTATCGCAATCTGAAAGCACGATAACGTCCTCGGTGCAGCGGGAAATGAAGTTCACCACTCCGAGAAGCGCCTCAAGGCGCGTGCTGTAAAGCTGCCCCACGCCCTTGGCATCATATGCCGTGATAAAAGGCGGGAGTATCTTGATACCGCCGGAACGGCGGGCAAGATCCCAGTCCTTACCCGTGCCTATGTGGTCGAGCAGCGACTGATAATTATAGTGTGTTATCACTCCGACCTTTGATATGCCGGAGTTGACCATATTGGAAAGCGCGAAGTCGATAAGACGGTATCTGCCGCCGAACGGAACGCTCGCCATCGTGCGAAGTCGTGTAAGCTCGGGCAGGCTCTCGTCATGAATATTGGAAAATACAATTCCTGCGGCTGTCATTTTGCTTCCTCCGTTTTTATATCTGCTTTTGCTCAAGTACGCTCCGCTCAGTTGGCGGAGAGCATGGCGCCGGGCGCGACCTTCCCGCCTGCGGGAACCTGGGCATCCGAGCCGACCACGGTTATCTCGGCGCCCGTGCTTTCGGGAGTGCCAACCACGGCGCCCTCGCCTATGACGGCACGGGAGTCAATTATCGAATACGAGATCGATGCTCCCGCCTTTACGGTAACATCGCTCATCACAACGGAATCTATCACCGATGCGCCCGCCATTACCTTTACGCCGGCGCCGAGAACCGAACCGCGGACGGTGCCGCGTATCTCGCAACCCTCGGTGATGGAAGAATTCTCGACCACGGCTCCCGCCGCCACATAATGCGGCGCGCGTGCGTCATGGCGCGAATAAATGCGCCATCTGTCGTCCCCGAGCTGAAGCGCGGGACTGTCGCCGAGCATATCCATGTTAGCTTCCCAGAGGGAGCGGATGGTCCCGACGTCCTTCCAGTATCCGCTGAATGGATATGCGTACATTTTTTCTCCCGCGGCGAGCATGGCGGGGATAACATTTTTACCGAAGTCGTTGCTCGACTTTTCATCCGCCTCGTCCGCGCGGAGATATTTGAAAAGCATTTCTTTATTAAAGATGTAAATTCCCATCGACGCTTTGGTACTGTCCGGATTTTTCGGCTTTTCCGAGAACTTCACTATACGGTCGTCATCATCCGTAGTCATGATCCCGAAGCGGCTCGCCTCCTCAAGCGGGACCTCAATAACGGCAATGGTGCAGTCCGCGCCCTTCTTTTTGTGCGCGGCAAGCATTTTGGAATAATCCATCTTGTAGATGTGATCGCCGGAAAGAACAAGAACATAATCCGGATCGTATCTGTCGATAAACTCGATATTCTGATAAATGGCGTTTGCGGTGCCGCGATACCAGTCGGCGGATTTCTTGCCCTGATACGGCGGGAGGATCTTTACTCCGCCGAACGTGCGGTCAAGGTCCCACGGCAGACCGTTGCCGATGTAATCGTTGAGCAGGAGCGGCTGGTACTGCGTGAGCACACCTACCGTGTCGATCCCGGAATTGACACAGTTTGAGAGGGTAAAGTCGATAATGCGGTATTTCCCGCCAAACGGAACGGCGGGCTTAGCGAGCTTTGAGGTCAGCGCGTAAAGTCTGCTGCCCTGCCCGCCCGCAAGCAGCATGGCAACACATTCTTTTTTTCTGTACATACCAAAAACTTTCCTTTCTTGTTCTTTCGTTGTTATATGATCCTGCATATTTATTATAATTCATCCTCACCTTCGGTATGACCTGCCGGAGGTATCTTATCGCCGTCTTGCGTATTTTTTTCTTTTTTCTTTGCCGGCAAAAGTCTCTCGCGCCTCAATATCAGAGCGCCGAGCGGCGGTACGCGAAGGGTGACCGAGTACTCCCTGCCGTTCCACGGCGTATCCTCAGCCGCGATCTCGCCTTCGTTGTGAACGCCCGAGCCGCCGTAGCGCGCGTCATCCGAGGATATCAGCTCGCGGTATACCGCCGAAGCCGGAACGCCCACACGGTAATCCTCATACGCATTCGGCGTGAAATTGAGCAGTACGAGCAGCTCGTCCCCGTTTGCGGCGCGGCGCAGGAAGGTAAGAAGGCTCTGATCTTTGTTATCGGCGTCGATCCACTCAAAGCCCTCCCAAGACGTATCACGCTCCCACAGCTCATGCGAGGCAAGATACAGGTGGTTCAGCTCGGCTGCAAATAACTGTAGCTTTGCATGCGAATCATAATCGAGCAGGAACCATTCGGTCTGTCCGGCATAGTCCCACTCGCGGAACTGCCCGATCTCGCACCCCATAAAGAGCAGCTTTTTGCCCGGATGCGTCATCATATATGCCAAAAAAGCGCGCGTTCCCGCGAATTTCTGCCAGTAATCGCCCGGCATGCGGTCGAGCAGCGACTTTTTGCCGTGAACAACCTCGTCATGCGACACGGGAAGGATATACCGCTCGCCGAAGGCGTACATCATGGAAAACGTCAGCTTTTCATGATGGTATTTTCTGAATATCGGGTCTGTTGAGGCGTATGCGAGCGCATCGTTCATCCAGCCCATGTTCCATTTGAAGGAGAAGCCCAGCCCTTCGTTTTCAAACGTGGTGAGATTCCCCCACGCGGTTGATTCCTCGGCTATCATCATAACGCCCGGATAAAAATGCGCCATCGTGCCGTTGAGCTTGCGGAAAAACGCTATCGCCTCAAGGCACCGGTTGTCGCCGTAGACATTGGGTATCCATTCCCCCGGCGCACGGTCATAGTCGAGATAAAGCATTGACGCAACGGCATCAACGCGAAGTCCGTCAACGTGATATTTTTCAGCCCAGAAGCAGGCGTCCGAGACAAGGAAGCACTCCACCTCGCACCTGCCGACATCAAAGCGGTGGGTCCCCCAACCGGCGTGCTCCATACGGTCGGCACCCTGATATTCATAAAGCGGCTCACCGTCGAATTCGTAAAGCCCGTGCGCATCCTTGGGGAAATGCGCCGGCACCCAGTCAAGAATAACGCCCACTCCCGCCTCGTGCATCGAATCAACAAAGCCCATAAAGTCCTCGGGAGAGCCGTGTCTTGCTGTCGGTGTGTAGTATCCGGTGACCTGATAGCCCCACGAGCCGTCGAACGGATATTCCGTTATAGGCAACAGCTCAACATGCGTATATCCCATCTGCTTTACATACGGCGCAAGCTCGCGCGCCAGCTCGGAATATGAAAGCACGCTGCCGTCGTCATGGCGCATCCATGAAGAGAGTTGCAGCTCGTAAATATTTATCGGTCGGTCGGTCATGCGCGCGTCGGGACGCGCCGCCATCCAGCCGCCGTCATGCCACTCGTGCTCCGGTATGCCATACATGAGCGACGCGGTATCGGGCGGGCACTCCGCCGCAAATGCATACGGGTCGGCTTTGTAAAGCCGTCTGCCGTCGGCGGCGGTAATAAGATATTTATACCGTGCGCCGCGGTGAAAGCCCTCGCCCTTTCCTTCAGCCTCCCATACGCCGCCCTCGCTTATGCGCGTCATGGCAAGCGTACCCTGCCAACCGTCAAAATCACCCGTAACGGCGACTGCCGCGGCATCCGGTGCCCATACGCGGAATACAAATCCGCCGTCGATAGGATGCGCCCCGAGATATTCGTACGCGCGGAAATTCGTCCCCTGGTGAAAGAGATAAACCGGAAGCTCCGCCTCGTTTCGTGCGGTGTTATTTTCTTTTTCAGATCTCAAAGTTGCCATAAACAGCCCTCCGACCTCTCTTTATATACACTTCTACACTTTAATTATACAACTTTTTTTAGTTTAGTCAATATATTTTTCCCGCGTGAGCCGAATTTATTTGCCCCACGCTGCGTGTACGCACATTTTCGGCAAATTCACAAAGTCCTCAAAGTTATATCAATCCCTTGACACGTGGGCAGTTTATAAATATAATAATACATATGGATTAAAATTACTACCGGAGGAAAAGAGTTTTGATCGAAGTTCGTAATCTGACAAAAAAATACGGCGATCATCTTGCCGTGAACGATCTTTCCTTTACGATCGAAAAGGGCAAGATCTACGGATTGCTCGGGCCGAACGGCGCGGGAAAATCCACAACGATGAATATCATCACGGGATGTCTTGCGGCGACCTCGGGAAGCGTGCTCATCGACGGGCACGATATCTTTGAGGAGCCGCTCGAAGCCAAGCGGCATATCGGATACCTGCCCGAGCAGCCGCCGCTTTACACCGACATGACTGCCGCCGAATACCTTGATTTTGTTGCGCACGCCAAGGGAGTTCCCTTTGATGCGGCTCTCCGTCAGGTAAAGGAGGTAATGCAGCTCACCGGCATTGAGGATGTTTCCGACCGCCTTATGAAGAACCTTTCAAAGGGCTACCGCCAACGTGTGGGTATAGCGCAGGCAATGCTCGGGGACCCGGACGTGATAATACTTGACGAGCCCACGGTCGGTCTTGACCCCAAGCAGATAATAGAAATACGCGACCTTATCAAAAAGCTCGGCACCATAAAAACGGTGATACTGAGCAGTCACATTCTTGCCGAGATCAGCGCCGTGTGCGATCACGTTATGATAATTTCGCACGGCAGGCTCGTGGCAGACGACTCGATAGAAAATCTTGAGGATTCGGTCAACCGCGCCAACGACCTTACGATAAAGGTGCGCGGAAAAGCCGCCGATGTACGCGCAGTCCTCTCCGGCGTCAAGGGCATCATTTCCGCGGAATGCACCGAGGACGGCGGAGTCGTATCGGCAATGCTCAAGACCGAAAAGAACCGCGATGTGCGCGACGATATATTCTTTGCATTTGCGGAGCGCCGTATGCCCGTGATAGAGATGGTCTACCGCGTGCTGACGCTTGAGGATATATTCCTTGCACTGACCGACGAGAAGAACGCGCCCGCCGACGATGTCCCGGCACCTGCGGAAAAGCCGCGCCGGCATCTCTTCTCACGCAAAAAAGAAGAAAAAAGCGCCCCGGAGGACGACTACACGCCGCAGTTCGGCTCCGCGGGTAACGAAAGTGAGGATGACGACAAATGAGCGCAATATTCAAACGCGAGTTCAGATCTTACTTCAACAACATGACGGGATATATTTTTCTCGCCGTGATATTTGCCTTTACGGGGATATTCACCACCGCCATAAACCTGCGTTCGCAGTCGGCGAGCTTTGAATACGTCCTCGGCAATATAACGATAATATTCATGCTCATCGTTCCGGTGCTTGCAATGCGTTCGATAGCGGAGGAAAAGCGCTCGCGCACCGATCAGTTACTTTATTCGCTCCCCCTGCGCACGGTAGACGTTGTGCTCGGTAAGTATTTTTCGATGGTATTTGTGCTGCTCATCGCCTGCGTTGGCATGGGATTTGTACCCGTGATACTCAGCCTGTTCGGCATCGTCCGCTACGGGACTTGCTATGCGGCGCTTCTCGGCTTCTTCCTGCTCGGCGCGGCGCTCATTGCGATATGCATGTTCATGTCGTCGCTGACCGAAAGCCAGATAATCGCCGCCGTCACGAGCTTCGGCGTCGTGCTTGCACTCTATCTCATGAACGGACTTTCCTCCCTCATCCCCTCCTCCGCCATCGGCTCGTTTATCGCCTTTATACTTGTCGGCGCGGTGCTGGGACTCGTCCTGCGCGCACTCACGCGCGACTCGCTCACCGGCGTTATCGGCGCCTGCGTCGTGATAGTCCCGACATGCATAGTATACCTCGTAAAGAGCGATCTGTTTGCGGGACTTTTCCCCAAGATCATCTCATATCTTGCGGTATTCGACCGCTTTGACAGCTTCGTGACCGGCATTTTTGACCTCACAGCCGTGGTATACTATCTTTCAATTATTGTTTTCTTTGTATTTCTGACCGTCCAGTCGCTTGAAAAGCGCCGCTGGAGCTGAGGAGGTGCCGAAAAATGAACGAACAGAAAAACACTCAGAAAAGCGCACGCTTCAAAAATATAAAGGCGGGCGGATACAC
>ENA-UOJS01000118-UOJS01000118.1-human-gut-metagenome-genome-assembly--contig:-C74-NODE-118-length-87123-cov-48.575079_pt1 | contig 87123 bp, 79 predicted proteins | sample MGYA00242355_ERZ723902 | MGnify/ENA metagenome assembly ERZ723902
CGTAGTGAAAATTATTTCTTTTCAGGTGTGGACAGCCTCCACAAAAAATTAATAATTAATAATTATTAATTATTAATTCTCACAGTTCTTCGCCGGTAAATCTGAGCGGCATAACCTCGTCGAATTTGAACACTTTGAACTTGTCGGGCGTGCCGAGCACGACCTCGAAATCGCCGTCGCAAAATTCCGCCATAACTTGTCTGCATACGCCGCAGGGCGTGCACATAGGCGAAATCTCGCCCTCTCTGCCGCCTACGATTGCAATACATTGAAATTCTCTTTCGCCCTCGCTTATTGCTTTTGCAAACGCGGTTCGCTCTGCGCAAATGGTGGGCGCAAACGCGGCGTTGTCAAAGTTGCAACCCGTGTATTCCTTTCCGCTCTTTCCGACGAGAACCGCCCCTACTCTGAAATGCGAGTACGGAACGTAAGACATCTTGCGCATATCGTTGGCTTTTTCCATAAGGCGTTTGTAGTCGAGCATAGTCGTCACCTTCCTTTTTACTCTGTTACGTCGGCAAGAAAACTGTCGCCTGCCGTGTCCTTTTTGTCAACGCCGAGATAATCGAGAACCGTTGCGCTTATGTCGGCAAAAGTGCTTCTCGTGCCGAGATTTACGCCCTCTTTGACGTGCTTGCCGCAAACGATCATCGGGACATACTCGCGAGAGTGGTCGGTTGACGGCGTAGAGGGGTCGCAACCGTGGTCGGCGGTGATAATCAATATATCGTCGTCGCGCATATTCGGCAAGAATTCGCCCAGTTGCACATCAAATTCGCTCATAGCGTTTGCGTAGCCCGCGATGTCGTTGCGATGACCGTACTTCATATCGAAGTCCACGAGGTTGACGAAGCAAAGTCCCTCGAAGTCGCGTTTTTGAATGTCGAGAGTGACTTGCATGCCGTGCGTATTGCTCGTTGTACGGTTGGATTCGCTCACGCTCTTGCCCGCGAATATGTCGTAGATTTTGCCGACGGATATCGTGGCAAGTCCTGCGTCTTTCAAGCAATCGAGCATAGTCGTATGCGGCGGAATGAGCGAATAGTCGTGTCTGTTTGCCGTGCGAGTAAAGGGATATTCGCCCGTGAACGGACGCGCTATGACTCTGCCCACGCAATGCTCGCCCTGCAACATTTCACGCGCGATTTCGCAGTATTTGTAGAGTTCGGGGACGGGAACGACGTCCTCGTGCGCGGCGATTTGGAACACGCTGTCCGCCGACGTGTACACGATGAGCGCACCCGTTTTGATGTGTTCCTCGCCGTAGTCCTTGATGACTTCCGTGCCCGAATACGGCTTGTTGCAAAGCACTTTTCTGCCCGTGCGTTTTTCAAATTCCGCTATCACGTCTTCGGGGAATCCGTTCGGATAGGTCGGAAGCGGCTTGGGCGAAATTATGCCCGCGATTTCCCAGTGCCCTATCGTGGTGTCCTTGCCCATAGACGTTTCTTTGAGGCGAGCGAAACTTCCCTTCGGATTCGCTATGCCGCCGCCGACGGTGTCTATGTTGAAAAGACCGAGATTTATGAGGTTGGGACAATGAAAATGCTCGTCTTTACGGATTGCGCCGAGTGTGTTGCTCCCTTCGTCGTTCCAAAGATACGAGTCGGGCATTTCGCCGCAACCGCAACTGTCAAGCACGATGATAAAAACTCTTTTACTCATATTTTCACCTTACAATTTCTTTGCTGTTTCGTTATCGGATATTTTCGTTATTGCGATTTTGCATTGCGCAATAACCTTTATTTTTGCGATTCGCATTAAAGCCTACGCTATTATTGCGATTTCACATTATAACCTACCCACGCTTGCATTTTATGCGAGTTCGAGTGCGATTTCCATCATTTTCGTAAACGAATTTTGTCTTTCTTCTGCGGTCGTGTTTTCTTCGGGATAAATGAAACTGTCGCTTACGGTGCAGATACACAACGCTTTTTTGCCTGCGCGCGCCGCATTGCAGTAGAGCGCGGCGGATTCCATTTCAACGCCGAGAACGCCCATCTTTGCCCATTGCATACCGCTGTTTGCGTCGTCGTAGAACGTGTCCGACGAGAAGATGTTGCCCACCTTGTAGTTTACGCCCGCTTTTTCGCAAAGTTCAGCCGCCCTACGCACGAGGTCGAAGTCGGCAATCGGGCAGAACGTACCCGGAAGATTGTATTGCATTGCGTAATTGCCGTTGGTGCAAGCGCCCATTGCGATGATGATGTCGCGAGCGTGCAAATCCTTGTCGAACGAGCCGCACGAACCGATACGAATGATGTTTTTCACGTCGTAGAAGTTGAAAAGTTCGTACGAATAAATGCCGATTGCGGGTTGCCCCATACCCGATGCCATAACGGAAACGCGTTTGCCCTTGTAATAGCCCGTATAGCCGTTTACGCCTCTGACGTTGTTGACCAAGACGGCGTTTTCAAGGAAGTTTTCCGCAATGAACTTTGAGCGAAGGGGGTCGCCCGGCATTAAGACCGTGTCGGCAAAATCGCCGAGTTTTGCTGTGATGTGTGGGGTTGGAACTGACATAATTATACTCCCTTTACGTTATTTTTTCGAACGCATTTACATATGCGCTCGTGTGTATGTGCGGCAAATTCGGACAATCCGTTTTCGCCGCATTTGCATATTTACATATGCGCAAATTCAAATACGTTCAATCAATACTCGCCTTCGCTTTCCTGCTTTTTGACGATTTTGACGATTCTGCTCGTGCCGAGTCTGGACGCGCCGAGTTCGACAAATTTTTCCGCGTCCTCGATTGAGGAAATGCCGCCTGCGGCTTTCATTCTGACGTTCTTTCCGACGTGCTTTGCAAAAAGTTCGATGTCGGCAAAGGTTGCGCCCGCTTTCGAGAATCCCGTAGAGGTCTTGATAAAGTCCGCGCCCGCCTTCGTGACGAGTTCGCACATTTTTATCTTTTCATCGTCGGTGAGAAGGCAAGTTTCGATTATGACTTTGAGAATCTTCTCGCCGCACGCGTTTTTGAGAGTCCTGATTTCGTTTTCGACGTAATCGTAGTTGCCGGCTTTAAGTTCACCGATATTAATAACCATATCGATTTCGTCCGCGCCGTTTGCGATTGCGTCTTTGGTTTCAAATTCCTTGACGGCGGTGGTGTTGTAACCGTTGGGAAATCCGATGACCGTGCAAATCTTCACTCTGCCGTTTGCGTACTCGCTCGCTCGTTTGACGTAGCAAGGCGGAATGCACACCGACGCCGTTTGATACTTGATACCGTCGTCGCAAATCGCTTTGATTTCGTCCCAAGTTGCCGTTTGCGCAAGCAAGGTATGGTCGCATTTGCTCAAAATTTCTTTGATTTCCATATATTTTACCTCAAATTTGTTCTTTTATTTTTTCGTTTATTGTATATGCGCGCCGCTTTTTTCGGTTACGCGTCTTTTTACGTGTTGTTTGCGATTCTGTGAAGTATGGCGTTGACAATCATCTCGTACGCCACTTCATTGTAGCCGCCTTCGGGTACGATTATGTCGGCAAATCGTTTCGTAGGTTCAATGAAATGTTCGTACATCGGCTTGACCGTGGCAAGATACTGATTCACGACGGATTCGAGGCTTCTTCCCCTCTCTCTGACGTCGCGCAGAATGCGCCTCAGTATTCGCACGTCGGCGTCGGTGTCGACAAATATCTTTATGTCCTGAAGTTTGAGAAGGTCGCTGTTGTAGAAGTTCAACAATCCTTCGAGGATAATGACCTTCGCGCTTTTCGTTTCGGCAACCTCGTCCGTGCGCACATACCTAGTGAAGTCGTACACGGGGTGATATATCGTTTCGCCGTTTTTGAGTTTTTTGAGATGCTCGACGAGCAAATCGGTGTCGAACGAATCGGGGTGGTCGTAGTTTATCTTCACTCTTTCTTCAAACGGAATATCCCTGTTCGACTTATAGTAGGAATCCATACTGAGCATAGCCGCGTCCGAGCCGAACGCCTTGCTGATTCTGCTCGCAAGAGTGGTTTTGCCGCTTCCCGTGCCACCGCATATTCCGATAACTATGCTTCCCATACTCACCTCACAGATACAAGCCTTTCGCTTCTTGTTCGGCTTTCTTTTTGAGCCAGCACTTTCTGCACATAGCGACGTAGCGGTCGTTTCCGCCGAGGCACACCTGCTCGCCCTTGAAAACAATGTTGCCGTTGTCGTCCATACGCGCGTTGACAGTCGCTTTTGCGCCGCACTTACACACGGATTTTATCTCGCTTATCGACTCGGCTATCTCGAAAAGGCGTTTGCTTCCCGGGAACATATGCGTCGTAAAGTCGGTCGCAAGCCCGAAGCACAGCACGGGTATGTTGAAATCTATGACGATTTGCCCGAGTTGGTCGACTTGTTCGGGGGTGAGGAACTGACACTCGTCAACGATGATGACGTTGTATCCGCTGAATTTGTCCTTGTAGAGTTTATACAAGTCCTCGTTTTGCGCAACGGCGACTGCCTCTGCCGAAAGGCCTATGCGAGAGCGGGTTATAGTCACGCCGTCGCGAGTGTCCACGATAGGCTTGACAAGCACGACTTTCATTCCTCTTTCTTCATAGTTGAACTTGGTGATGAGTGCCTGCGCCGTCTTAGAACACCCCATTGCGCCGAATTTGAAATATAATTTTGCCATTTGTATATCCTTTGTAATTTTGACTTTTACGTCTTTTGAGTTTTGCGATTTATGCTCTTATTCCACTCTGTCAAGCACTATGGGGCGTTTTTGCGGTTCTTCGTCCCCTATTATCGTCGACGCGTGGAATTTTTCAAGCGCGGGCGCGAATCTCTTTTCTTCGGAAGTGTGCATAACCGCAATCTCGTCGCCCTCGTTTACGTAATCGCCCGTTTTCTTTTTGAGCACGATACCTGCCGAAAAATCGATGCTTTCCTCTTTGGTGTTTCTGCCTGCGCCGAGAAGAAGGCTGGATATGCCGTAACCCTCGGTATCCACGCGTTGAATATATCCGCTCTTTTTCGCCTTTACGCTCATAACGTAAGGTGCTTTTGCAAACTTGTCGGGATTTTCGATACACTCGACGTCGCCGCCCTGCGCCTTGACCATCTTTTTGAGCGTTTCGAGCGCGCTTCCGTCGGCGAGTGCGCCTTTGACCATCTTTTCACATTCCTCAACGCTGCCCTTTCCCGCAAGATAGAGCATATTCGTTGCCAAAATTACGCAGATTTCGGTGAAATCTTCGGGACCGTGACCGTTCAAAGTGTCGATTGCTTCCTTGACTTCGAGCGTGTTGCCGATTGCGTCGCCGAGCGGTCTGTCCATATCCGTGATAAGCGCGAGCATTTTTTTGCCCGCTTGTTTGCCTATCTCGACCATAGTTTTTGCAAGTTTTCTGCTTTCTTCTATGGTTTTTGTGAACGCGCCGCTTCCCGTCTTTACGTCAAGCACTATGCAATCGTCGTCCGCGGCGAGTTTCTTGCCCATAATGCTCGACACCACGAGCGGCAAACTGTCAACCGTCGCAGTAACGTCGCGAAGAGCGTACAACTTTTTGTCCGCAGGCGCGAGGTCTTTGTTTTGTCCCACTATGCAAACGCCGATTTCGTTGACGTTCTTCAAAAATTCTTCTTCGGAAATGTCGGTTTTGAACCCGGGGATCGATTCGAGTTTGTCAATCGTGCCGCCCGTATGTCCCAAACCTCTGCCGCTCATCTTCGCCACTTTTACGCCGAGAGAAGCAACCAAAGGCGCAACCACGAGGCTCGTTTTGTCGCCCACGCCGCCGGTCGAGTGCTTGTCAACTCTTATGCCGTTTATGGACGAAAAATCAAGACGTTGACCCGAATCGCGCACCGCAAAAGTGAGCGCAACCGTTTCGTCGAAGTTCATACCGTTAAAGAAAATCGCCATAAGCAAAGCCGAAGCCTGATAGTCGGGGATTTCGCCCTTGACGTATCCGTCGATAAAGAAGTCGATTTCTTCTTTGGAAAGTTCGCCGCCGTCGCGTTTTTTGCGAATAATGTCGTACATTCTCATATATGCCTCCAGCGCGCAAGCGCACGCAAAGTTTTTTGTATTAGTATTATACTACATATATTCAAAGAATAAAAGACCCAATATTTTAATTATCTAATCGTTCAAATGCTTTTTTTGCATCGAAAAAGGACGCCCTTTTGGCGTCCATTGCTCAAACGGCGTTGCGGCAATGTCAATCGCCCACGCCGTCATTCAGAGCTTAGCGTGGGAATCCCCTAAATAGAAACGTAAACTTTTGGGGCGATTGTCAAAAACCACACTTGTTCTCGCAATCACTAACCGCGCAAGCCCTCTTTACTCTCAAAATAAGACGGACAAAAACTCAAGCCACAATTCCGCGCGAGTGCTTGCTTGGTGTGTGCGCACTGTGTACGCAAGTGGAAAAATTTGAAGGCGATACGGGCGCGACGCGTTAAGCAACACATCCTGTGAATGTGTTGTAGCCAAAGCGAACGAGGCGGATTGCCTCGCAAACGCCGAAGTCCAAACACCTGAGGAAAGGGGGAAGTTTAATTTAGAGTACACGACGATAACTCTTGTAGAAAAAAAGCACCCCTCTCGATATTACGAGAGGGGTGCTTTTTTCAATTTATTTATTCTTTGTCGGTGTCTTCACCATCCTCATTTTGTGCGGTTTCACCGTTTGCGTTGTCAATCAACGCGATTTTCTTTTCGTTCTTTGCCGCTTTCTTTGCAAGACGTTTTTGCTTTTCTTTCTCTCGCTTTGCGGCGAGTTTGGGAAGTTTGCCTTTCTTGACGAGCACTTCGATAGTCACGACGATAACGATTATCACTGCCGCAACGCAACCGACTGCTATGCCGAAAAAGTCGAAAAAGCCGAGTTGAATCGTGTTCACATAGTCGGGATCGCTGTACGCTTCGATGTATTGGTCGATGGTTTCGACACGGGAATGTTTGTCCTTTTCCTTAATATCGACGTCCTGTCCGACGAGTTGCAAAATTTCGTCTTCCGTCCAAACGTAACTGTATTTATCAACAGGTTTGCCGCTTGCCGTGCCCGCGTTTCTGTCTGCGTGCGATTCAAAATATTTTGCGTAGCCGTTGTCCCACATTTGAAGGGTTGCGGTGTAGGACTTGTAGAAGTTGATTTTTTGTCCGCCCTCTTTCATATCCTCTTGCGGCTTTGCAAACCATTTTTCAAGAAGTTCGGTGTCCGAATCCATATCTATTGCAAAATCAACCGTATAGAGACCGTTTTCGAGTTTTATAGTCGCGTTGTCGGCAATAATCTCGGCGCAAAAGTCCATATTGTTGATTTCGTGGATAGAGTTGCTCAAAACGTGAAGTTTGTTGTTGAACTCGTCAAGCGTGAGCGGACTCTCGAACGGATGGTCCTTTTCCTGAATCTCGAATTTAGCATACGGGAAGGTCGGAACGGAACAATCGCACGAATATGCAACACCCTTACCGGCAAAGAACCAGTAGTTGCCGTCGCCGTTGGTGTATGCGACTTTCAAATATCCTGCAAACGCCGCAGCGGCTGCCGCCATAACTTTGTACAGCGGGTCGTCGGACGCAGGCTGTACACTCGTTGCGAGTTGATAGTACCACTTGTCGCCGTTGCGAAGATTGAACGAGTGCATTATGACTTTTGCCATCTCGATACCGGCGTCGCTCTCTTGCACCACAAGCGACAACGGGGTGTTGATTCTGCTTTCGTTTGCGGACGTATAAAGAGCCATAACCGCGGCTTTGATAGCTGCTTGGTCTTTGGTTTCGTCGTCGTCCGCTTTCGCACTTTCGGCAACGCCTTTGTCAATAATCGCCTTGTTTGCCGTAAACGATTCGAGAGCCGAATAATCGGGACGCGCTCCCGTCGGCATTTCAAACGACGTTGGAACGTCTTGAGCGTTTTTGTCGTTGCACGCCGCAAGAGCAAACACACAAGTTGCAATCAACGTGAGCGCAAGCACGCTTGCAATGATACGTTTTTTCATAATCTACCCTTTTAGATTAAAGATTTAAGCCTATCGATTAAATATATAAAATATATAAATAAAAGACAGCACTATACTATTTTACAGTTTGTATCGAATGTTGTCAAGCGAGAAAAGAGGAAAGAACAATCCGCTAAAACTTTATGCACGCTCTACACTCTTGTAAGGTACACGCTAAAAAACTGCGATAAATCGATGCATAACGAGAAAGAGGCACTCGGACGGCAACCCTAATTTACTAATCGTAAATGAGTTGCCGAACGAGTGCCTCTGCCAAAGTTAGGCGCGTTTTAGCGCAGTTTTTTCTCTTTCTTCTCAGTCTTATCCTCTATATCCTGAGCCTTGATAGCCTTGCGACGCGCTTTGTCGCGTTCGATTGCCGCTTGAAGTTTGGGAAGTTTTCCTTTCTTGAAAAGAATGGCAAGGACGATTGCAACGATGATGATTGCGCCGACTACACTACCGGCAAGCGCAAGACTGAACGTAAACCAGTCAAAGACAAATACGCTGTTGTTTTGAGCAATGTTTGCATAATAGTCTACACACTTTTCGATTTTCACGTTGTCTTGTGCGAGAGTGTTGGAACGAAGCGTTGTTTCGAGGCGTTCGTCTTGCGAGATAATCTTTATAATTTCTTCTGTATTCCAGACGTAGACGAATTCGTTTGAGGGGTGCGACTCGACGGGAACGTTCATACCGATGACTTTGACGATCATCGCCCAGTCCTCGTACGAGCGGAATGCTCTGACGTAGCCGTTGTCCCACACTTCGAGCTCGGCGCGCCAACCGCTTATCGTATTGTTGATTGTAAAGGATTTTACGCCGATATCGAGGTCAAGACGAGAGTTGGATTGAAAGTCTTTGAGAAGTTCCTCGTCGCCGTTTTCGCAGTCGATTGCAAACTTAACGGAATAGCAATGCTTTGCGGAATCGTAGGAAATTTGGCAATCCTTGAGCAATTCGCGATAAATGCGCATATTGTTGAGTTCGAGTTGACCGTCGCGGCAGTTTCTGTCCGCTTTATACGCGTCGAAGTTTTCGTACTCTTTGGGTTCGTCGCCCTTGGGGATGATGAAACTCGCATACGGGAACACGTTGGACATGCAGTCCATTTGGGTTGCCGTCCCCATAATGTACGCATAGTTGTATTTTTGGCTGTCAAGGGTGTAGGCTACTTGCAAATTGCCCGCGATAGGGCTCATAATTTTTGCGATGGTTTCAAAGCCCGCAACATCGCCCTTTGCCGCTTGCGAAGCGAGTTGATAGTACCATTTTCCGCCGCTTTGTAAGGTAAAACCGTTCATATACACTCTGCCCTGTTCGTTTCCGCCGAGCGAGCGTTGAACCATAAGCGATACGCCTTTTTTCTGATGCTCGTTGTTGAGTCGGGAATTGTTTGCCGTATTGTAAAGAAGCATAACGGCGTCTTTGATTGCTTCTTGGTCTTTGGTTTCGTCGTCGTCGGATTTTTGCGCTTCGGCAACGCCTTTTTCGATAGCGGATTTTGCGGCGGCGTCGAAAAGCGAGTCAAAATCGCTCGGCCTCGTCGCAAATTTTGTTGCAACGTCTTTCAAAAATTCGCCCGTAGAAGTGACTTCATCCTCTTTGTTGCAAGCAACAAAAAGCACCGCGCTTGTCAGAAGCAACACGACTATAAGCGAAACACATACAAATTTTCTCATCTTCTCACCCTAAAAAATACAATCCTTGATATGAAATCTCGATTGCAAACGTGAATGGTCAATCGTTTTTTTTTGCTACAATACTATAAGATTTTACACGACTCGCAAACGGTCTGCGACTGCGAGCATTGCGATACAATCTGTTTGATTTGCAATAATATTAATATAAAACGGTTACACAAGTCAATTCCAAAAAGCGCGCCCAACCTTAAATTTTTCTAAATATTTTTTTGAATAATCGACACCTGAATTTTAATAGTACAAAAACTTGTTTTTGTTGTCGAATTTTGAATTAAACTTCCCCCTTCCTCACGTGTTTAGTTTTTCCTCTACAAGGGTGTAGTGCGTGAACTCTAAATCCCCACTTCCTTACTCTACAAAAGTCTGACGGCGTGAACTCTTAAATTAAATTTTTCCCCTTCCTCACGTGTTTCCCCTACCGCCGTTCCCCCTCTGCATACTTTGAGGGAACCCACGGCGTCCGCTTCGCGTGGGGCAACACTGACGCGATTGACTTCGTAGCAATCGCTAGTTCGTTGCGAGCAACGAACGGCAGACGGGCTGTTGGCAATACAAATCGGCTGAAAGCCGTGCCACTTCGTCTGCGTGGCGGCTTCGCAACAGAATGCCACGCATTCTCGTACAAATCGTCAAGCTCGACGCTCGCTTTTCTCGCCGCCGTTGCGGCTCGCGTTCCGTCTGCGAATTAGCACATACCGTTAATAAGTACGCTTCGAATGAGTGTTCATCAAAAGTCCGCTCTGCAAGTTCGCGGACGGCGGATTCTTCTCGTCTCTGAGCAGTTAAAAATGCGCTAAATCGATGGATAACGCGAAAGAGGCACTCGGGCGGCAACCCTAATTTACTATGCGTAAATGAGTTGTCGCACGAGTGCCTCTGTAAGGAACGAAGTGACGGAATAGCGATTGCTACGCTTGCGTCAATCGCGTCCAAAGTTAGGCGCGATTTAGCGCGGTTTTTAATCTAAGAAAATATTGCTCGACATAATTTTTTAACGTACTCATCGTCTTGTCATACTCTGCTTGCGACGTAGCCAAAAACGGGTCGGGAACGGGAGAATACTTGTCGGTGGCGGCTTCGGAAAGCGTAATATACTTCGAGCGATACTTGCGAGGGGTCAAAAGTTTGTGCATACGCGACATTCCGATGATGACGTCGGCGTTTTCGAATCTCTCTTTGTCGGTTTTGAAAGAGGGTTTGTGCGCGAGAATCTCGCTTTCGGGAAAACCTTCGCGTTTGAGAATATCGACGGCTTTGGGGAATATGCTTTTGCTCTTGTTGAACACGGCGGACGAGCGCACTTCCACTCTACCTTTCAAATCCTCGTCGTTTTCAATCATTCGTCTGAGCATAAACTCGCAATAAGGGCTTCTGCACACGTTTGACGAGCAAACGAAAAGCACATTGTATTTCTTGTGGGTATCGTTCATATTATCCTCTTTTCAAGCAAGCGTAATTTTTGCAAAATTGCAATGGTTTTCGATATTCTAATCACGCGTTTTCAATTTTTAATTATGAAAAACGGAATGGGCGGGTCTTTTTTCCAGTTGTAGAAAAACGTCGCCAGAACCTGATATTTTTCGTCATCGAGCGTTTTGAGCCACGGCAAGAGCGCGTCCTTTTCCTCGTAACCGCTGTCGCCGCCGTAATACACGCTCACCGTCATAAGTCCGCCTCTTTTGAGCAGTTCGAGTCCGCTTTCGACGGCTTGTTTCGTGGATTCAAAGTGGGTGAAAACGCTGTGGTCGCCCTTAGGAAGATAGCCGAGATTGAACACTATGCAATCCACGCTTTCTTTTTCGAAATAATTTGCCATATTTGCGTGGGAATCGAGAATCAAACGCGCCGAAAATCCTTTGCTGTCGAGCAAATCGCGAGTGCTGTCTATTGCGGCTTTTTGCACGTCGAAAGCCGTGACAGAACCGTTTTCACCCACAAGTTCGCACAAAAACGCGGTATCGTAGCCGCGCCCTGCCGTTGCGTCTATTGCAACGCCGCCCTTTGGCAAATATGCTTTTATTGCGTTATGTACAAGTGTCAATGCGTTCATACGTCACCTCAAAGGCATAATAGCACAAATGTCAATTTGAAGCAACCTCGCATTCGACGTTTACAAGCGATTGTATTTGCAAATCTAACGCAGTCTTTTGGTCTTGCGAGGCGACGTATATCGTCATATTCGAGCAACCTTCAAACAGTTTTTTGCCGAATGTCGTATTTTCGCTTTCGATTTTGACTTCTTTGAGTGCTCGACATTCTGAGAATGCTTTATGATCAACGTAAGACACGTCTTTCAATACAACGTACTGCAACGACGATACTTTTGAAAAGCCTTTCATCAAAATATTTCCGCCGAGCACGGTCAGATATTTGAGCGAATTGGGAATCCACGTTTCCAAAGCAGTGTCAACCACGTTACAGGAACCGTAAGGCAGGGATTTGCAATATCCTTCCACTCTTTCGAATTTCGACAGCAAATCCTCGTTTGTCATATTTGACGGCTTACCGAATAGGTATGTAAAACCGACGACGTACCCTTGCTCGCTCGTATCGTCGTAAGCAGTTGCGGAAAGCGCGGCATTTTCGTCTGTTACAATATCGTTTATATTTTGTTCGATGACGAACGAAGCAAACGGAATCGTCAAACTTTCAAGCGAAGCGCAATCTTTGAGCATACCTCTGTGCAACGTCGAAATCGTGGACGGCAACGAAAGCGTTTTGAGAGTCGTCATACCGTCGAACGCGCCTCTTTCAACGCTTTGCACGCCTTCCTCTATGACGATTTGCGTGACCGACGCGCGCACCGAGTCGAATGCGGTTGCCGCAACCGAAGTCACCGTCTGCCCTGCCTCGCTCGAATGAACGGTAATTGACAAACTTACACCCGTATACCCGATTAGAACGCCGTTTTCGATGACAAAATCGGATTTTATTATGCGTTTCGTCCAATGAGCGATAAGCGTAATGTCGCCATAACTTCCTTTTTCTATCTTTTCCGCCTTGTTTTCGCCGTTAAACCAACCGTCGAAATCATAGCCGTCTTTTTCGGAAGCAATCAAAACGATTTCGTCCTCTATCGTATATGAAGTCGGATTATTGACTTGCGTGCCACCGTCGTATTCGTAGTTTATCGCATATGAAACGACGTTCCATTCTGCCGTGAGCGAAACGTCCTTTTGCGTAGAACCCGACACGATTTCGTATTTATTTCCGTCCTCGTCAAACCAACCCGCAAGCGTATAACCCGCTCTCGCGATTTCCGGCAAAGTTACGGTTTCGTTTTCGATAGTATACGTCAAAGTCGTCGGACAACTGCCGTTTGCACCGTTTAGAACAATGGAAAATTCAATAGGCGACCACTCGGCGTGCAGAATCAAATTGCCACTGCTGCCCTTTCTTATGACTTCGACTTTGTTGCCCGCACCGTCAATCCACCCGACGAAATCGTAACCGAATTTATGCGAAGCGGCAAGGATAATGTCCTCCGAATCGACGGTATAGGAAGTCGGATTGTCGCAAATTTCGCCGTCGCGATAGTCGTACGCTATGCTATACTCGCACGCAATCCATTTTGCGTACAAATCTAAGTTTCCGCTTGCGCCCTTAACAATCATTGCAACAGATTCGCCCTCAAAATTCTCGTTAACATACCAGCCGCCGAACGAATAGTTGGATTTTACGGGCGAGCCGAGGGTCAAAGAATCGCTTTCGACGGTATATTTGTATTTGTCGTCGCAATTCGTATTGGATTCGGCATTCGTGCCGTCGTACGTATGGAATGTCACGAAATACTCAACGGCAGACCACTTCGCGTAAAAACTTTTATCGCCGAAATTGCCGACTGCAAGATTTGCCACGCTCTCGCCCGAACAGTTTTCGTCGGAATACCAACCATTGAAAACGTAATGCTGTTTTGAAATATTGTCGAAATCGACGGATTTTTCCACGTCATACTTCTTCGTTGCGACGACGCTATCGTCGGATATAAAAGAAATTGTGTATTCTATCGGCGTGTAAATTGCTTTCACGTTGACGTCGGCAAGGATATTTTCAAAATTTTCGACGTTCCAACAAGCCGAATACCCGTCTTTTGCCGTAGGATTCGGAATGTCCGAAAGCGTTTGACCGTGCGCAACTTTGTAACTGATTTTATTTGAAATCTCGTCGTCGAAAGTAACGTTAAAATATTTCTCTTTTATGACGATCAATGTCGTCATATCCGCGATAGACTCGTAATTGTCGCTCACCTCGAATTTTGCCGTAACCGTGTGGTTGCCGACTTCCGCTTGTCCGTTTCCGTCGTAAGTGACTTTGACTTCGCTCGGAAATTCGCCGCCCGTATAATTTATAAATGCGCTATGCTTGTTTCCGTCCCACTCTGCTTCGACTTTCGGAAACGTGATTCCGACAAGTTTCGCTTTCGTGATTTTCAAAGTCGCGCTTATAACAAGGTCTTTGTAGCCGTCCGCTTTTATAGTTGCCGAAACGACATATTCGCCTGCGTTGACAAACGAATTTTCGCCGTCGTACGTGACCGTCGCGCCGTCGGGCAATGTCGATTCGTCCACTTTTACGGAATGTGCTTCACCGTCGTAAACACAAGTAACGTCAGCAAAAACTACTCCTTCGAGGTCTATAAGTTCTTTCCATTTTGCATATAAAGTTAAATTTTGTTCAAGAATTAAATTTTCAAAATCAAAATCGGCTTTAATGGTTAGTTCCTCGTCTTTGCACCAGTACAAGAACTCGCAATCTTTCTTGGTCGGCGCAGGCAAATCGTCGCCTTTATTCCACACGACATTATCGTCGCCGTTGTTCAAAACAAAAGTAACGGAAAAGTCTTCGTCACCGATAAGAAATTCATCTGCGTTGGGCTTCGGGCTGTCGCAAGCAACCGATATCGACAGCATCACAACAAAAGCAGTTATCACAAAAAACAGCCGTATAAATACGACAAAACCATTTTTTCGAGATGTTTCTCCCATATTTTCCCTCGATTTTCAACAAAAAAACTACGCAAGAAATCACAAATAACTATGTGTTTTCCCGATTGTTACAATGAAAAATCTATCACAGCATTAATTAAAAGGTCAAATCTTTTAGGAAAAAATTGTCAATAATTGTCAAAAAACTTGCTTAAAATCAAAAAATCATCAACCGCTATGGCGATTTTTCAATCGCGTCAGTGTTTGTTTCGCACTTCGTAGACAAAAAGACACGGACTGTTTTGTTTTTGTTTCTGGTATTTCGCTATCGCTCATACCCCTACACAAACTTCGGCACGCAAAGCGTGCTTCTTTTTATATTCGTTCCCACATATGCGCAGGCGCAAGTTGTGTGGTATTTCGCTATCGCTCATAACACCGCACAAAGACACGGGCTGCTTTGTTTTTGTTTCTGGTATTTCGCTATCGCTCATACCCCTACACAAACTTCGGCACGCAAAGCGTGCTTATTTTTATATTCGTTTCAGTCGTTGTGCAAAGCACAGCCTGAACGGATATAAAAAACTGAGTGCACACAATGTATGCACTCAGCGAAGTTTGTGGTCGGAGTGGCGAGACTTGAACTCGCGGCCTTACGGTCCCGAACCGTACGCGCTACCAAACTGCGCTACACCCCGTTAAATATGTGTTTGTTTCAATCTGTTGTGGCGCGTTTGGGAGCGCGTCGCGCATTTCCGTCAGGTCTTGCGCCCTCAACAACAGATTCGGTGATATGTTCTTATTTTTGAAGTGCACCTCATTCGATTCGCTCAACTTTTCGCAAACCAAACTGCGCTACACCCCAATATTTAGTTGTTGTCAATTTTGACTGCCTTTGCAATATACATCAATTTGAGCATTTTTGCAACAAAAACAAGTCAATTATCTTAAAAATTATGTTTTACGCCATTATTTTTTTGTCGCGCTAATCGAAAACGATTGCAAAACCGCGAGCGGTGATATATAATAACGTACGCGATGGAGCTTGGTGTAGTGGTAGCACTTGGGCCTCTGACTCCCACTGTGTAGGTTCGATTCCTATAGCTCCTGCCAACGCAAACACCCTCACTTGTGAGGGTGTTTCATTTATTTTACCGCACTTTATGCTTGCATAAATCGTGCGGTAAAATAAATGAAACGTTACACGAAGTGTGTTTGCGTTGAGCACAATCGGAGCGCAACGGAAGCACGTCGCCAAGACGTGCATTACTAAAAAATATTATCTCGCTTTATTATATTAATCATTCTACTCTTGCGCGTGAGAGTCGCAAGTGGTATAATTTGCACATAAAATTTCGGAGGCAAATATGAATCTTGAAAAATATTATCCTCAAATGATACAGACCATTCAAAACGCCGTTCGCATAAAGACCGTGCTTGACGCACCCGTACTCGGCGGGCCGTTCGGACAAGGCAACAAGGATTGTCTTGCCTACGTTCTTTCCGTTGCCGATCAACTCGGATTCCGCACGGTGAATCTCGACGGATATTGCGGATATGCGGAAATCGGCGAAGGCAAGGAACTCGTCGGCATAGTCGGACATCTCGACGTCGTACCCGAAGGCGACGGTTGGAAGTATCCGCCCTATTCGGGCGCGCTCGAAGAAGGCGCGATTTGGGGCAGAGGCACGATAGACGACAAAGGGCCTTCAATTATATCCCTCTACGCGATTAAAGCGTTGATGGACGACGGATTCAAATTCAACAAGCGCGTGCGCGTGATATTCGGATGCAACGAAGAAACAGGCTCGCTTTGTATGAAACATTATCTCGAAGTGGAAGAACCCATTTCATACGGCGTATCCCCTGATTCAGAGTTCCCCGTGATATTTGCGGAAAAGACCATAAACAGCGTAGAAATAAAGGGTGAATCGACGGACGGCAAAGGCGCGAAACTCGTGTCCCTCGACGGCGGAATCGTGATAAACGCAGTTCCCGATATATGCACGCTGACGGTAAACGCAAACGGTGAAAATCCTTCGGCGGTGGCGCAAAAAATAAGTGACGCGTTGAACAGAAACGACATCGAACACGAGTGTTCCATAGGCGGCGACGAGATACGTTTCACCGTACACGGCAAAGCGGCGCACGGCTCTGTACCTCAACTCGGCGTAAATGCAATATCGTATGCCGTAGCCGCGCTCGACGGCGCTATCGACAACGACTTCGTTCGCATATACAACACTTATATTTCAACTTGCGTACACGGTGAAAAACTCGGTTGTTTTGCCGAGGACGAGTACGGCAAAATCGCCGTCAACGTCGGACTTTGCCACTATGAAAACGGCAAATTCTCAATCAAAATCAATTCGCGCCTTCCATTCTCAACCGACACAAAAACGATGTTTAACGGCATAAAATCGACGCTTAAAAACGAAGTTTGTGCAAAAGTCGTTCTTTTGAGCGAATCCGAAGGTTTCAAAATCGACCCCGATTCGGATATGATACAAGTGCTTTACAACGCTTATCGCGAAGTAACGGGCGACGTCGAATCCAAGCCTGTATGCACCCCCGGCGGAACGTATGCCAGAGAGTTCGACAACTGCGTTGCGTTCGGTCCGGAAATGAAAGGTTACGGCGAGATGATAATTCACCAACCCAACGAGCGACTCACCCTCGAAGCGATGAAAGCGATTTTCGAAATTTACGTCAAAGCATACGCCGACCTTATCGACAAAGTAAATTTCGATTCGGAAAAGTAAGAAATGCAACAAAAAAACGAGAGCAAAATTTGCTCTCGCTTTTTTTAGAAGTAATACTTTTGGTCGTTCTTTTTGCTTTGCAAAGAGGACAACAACTTGTCGTAGAGGTTGCCGAGATAGTATTTCATATTCGGCGACGCTTTGAGCGCGTCCACGGCAATATCGGGTGAAAGCGCGCTGTAAAAATCGTACGCAATGCGGTATCTTTCGGTGTAGTTGTCGAGTTTCTCGCCGCTGTAGCCGTACTTGCTTTCGTACTCTTGCTGTTGCTTTTCTTCCTCTGCTTTTTTCTCCTTTGCGTCGGCAATATACGCGTCGATTTTCTTTTGGCGATCCTCTTGAAAACTCTCGTTCTTTTTGCGAATATCGTTGTTATATTTTTCGTATTCTTCGACTTGTGCGTCGCGCTCGCTCTTGAGTTTTGCGATGGATTCTTCGAGGTCGGAAGCGGATTTGAGGTCGAGTTGTTCGAGCGCGCTGTCCTTGTCTCTTTGAAGTTTTGAGATTTCCTCGTCGATTTTTGCGACCGCGCCTATATACGCCTTTTCGGCCTCGGTTGCGGACTGAACGTGGCTTTGGTCGAGCGCGTCGATTCTGTTGGTTGCGACGCTGCTTCTTGCCATACCTCTCTTTATAGAGTCGTCGTTTGCCTTTTCTTTGAGTTCGTCGTACAGTTTTGCGAGGTTCGAGTAACTGTCCGAGAGCGTTTGTCGCGCGGAATCTTTATCCTCGTCAAGCGCGGCGACTGCGTCCGAGTACATATCCTTGATTTTGGTCTGCGATTTTTTCTTTTCGCTGTCGATTGCGCTTTGCGCTCTTTTTTCGATACTCTCGTCGCTTTCGGGGGTATACTCGATTTCTTTAAGTCCCGACTCGGTCGGGAACATTTTGTCGAAGTCGATTTCCTCGTCTTTTGGCAAAGAATCCTTATACTGTTTTTCGAGTTCGGCGAGTTTTTTTGAAACGTCCGCTTCCTTTTCGAGAGCGGAATTTATTTTTTCCTGTCTTTCTTGTTCGAGTTGTTTATCCGTTTTGAACAAGTCCTTAATTTCGTCCCACAATGATGACATACAAGCCTCCTATGCTTCTGTTGCGTTATTTTCAAGCGCGGCGACTCTCGACGTGAGACTATCCGCGGCTGTTTTGATATTTGACACGGTCTTTTCAAGAGCCGCGATTTTTATAGTGAGTTCCTCTACGGAAGAAACTATTTCGTTAAAATTCATAACGTCCTCCTTTCCACGTCAACGTCCACCGAGATAGGCGAAACGTACGCGTGCGCCGTCTGCGCCTCGATTTCGAACTTGACTCTGATTCCGCACTTTTCGATGGGGATATATTGTTGCGTATCCTTTGCCGCTATATTGAATTTGTACTCTTTCCCGTCGAGAATCACTTTGAGCGTAATCGGATATTCGGTAAACACGGACGCGCCTCTTATAGTTTTATAGTACGGCGAGCCGAGCGTGTTTTCGGGGCTTTCGTAGATTTTCGTCGTGACCGTTTCGAACACTTTTCCGCTCTCGCTCATCATACCGAGTTTATTCTTGTTATCGCCCGTGAAGTAGCAAAGCAAGGTTGCGTCCTTTGCGGATTTAAGGCAGCAAAATCCTGCGACTTGCACATCGGCAAGCACGGAAATATCCTTCGTTTCGGTGTCGAACCTTATCACCGAGTCGTTCTTCAAATCCCCGGGCTGAGCGAGTTTGCAAGCAAGATAGTATTTGTTGTCGAGGTATCCCGCGCACACGGTTTTCTTGTCTGTTATTTTTGGAAATTCCTTTCCGACTTTCACTGCTTCGTACCCGTCGAAAGCGTAAACGCCGTCCTCTGCGCAAAACATAATTTTGTCGCCGCACGACACAATCGAGTTTTTATATATACGTCCAGTATCTGTAAACACCTTTTTCATCAGAAAATCGTTTTGGTCGCCGTATGCGGTCAAGCGCATAATTCCGTAGTCGCGGAACACGAAAAGGTAGTTTAAGAACGACACGACTTTTATTGCGTTGCCGAGGTCGTCGGAAAAATCAATATAACCTGCTTCCGTGGAAGAAATCGTCCAGTTGTTCGGGTCGAAGTCGTCGGAAAACCACACTTGGTTCTTCTTTTCGTTCAGCGTTCCGAACACTCTTTCGTTATGCACGGCGATAGAGGTTAACTTCGGGGCTTTGTCGAGGTAGGACACCCTGTCCGCCCTTACGATAAACATTCCGAGTTGTTCGTCGGCGACGAGAAGCACATCCTCGCTCTTATAGTTATAATTCACCGCGTCAGAGTCGTAATTTACGGTGAAATTTTCAAATTGGTGCCATGTGTCGATCGCAAATATTTTGGTATTCCACACCGTGCCGTCGGACAGCACGCACACGATTCTGTCGTCGAGCGCACCGGTCGAATCTTTTCGGCGAAAATGAAACGCCTTTTTTATTCCCTTATCGGCGGCAAACGTCGGATAAACGTGCGTGTCGTAGTAAATATCCGTATTAAAGTGTCCGCCTGCGGTATCGATTCCGATTTTGCCGTTTATCACGCCCTTTTCAAAAGCGAAATTTTTGCAGTTTACGGCATACTCTAACCCTGCGATCGATTCGTCGACGGAATTTACCAACCCCTCGAATCCGACCTTAATTCTCTTTCTGTACGTTCTCACGTCTTTCACGCTTGCCACCTCCTCGCCTTGACGAGAATGTTTTTGCCTCTGTATCGAAGCGCGCCGATTTGCTTTCTGAAATCGGAATCGAAACTCTTTGCGAGGTCGAACATCTTGTTTTGGAAGTAGTATTCCGAAAGCGCGCCGTCTGCAAGTGCGCTTCTCGTAAGGCGCATATCGTCGATTTCGCTTGCGAAGGTCAAATCGTTTGACGGCATATAAGCGTACGTGAGTTTAACTTCGCCCGTCGTGTCGCAAAATATGCAGTCCGCCCCCGAATAGAAACTTATTTTTTCGTCGTTTTGCACGATTTTTATGGGGTACAGGATTTTTTTATACAGCGACGAAGCGGCGATTTTTCCGTTCGTCACCTTGACGGTTTCTATCTGGACGAGGGGCAAATACTCGCTCACGATGTGCCTGTATGCGATATTTATAGCGGCAATGAGTTTGTCTTTGAGTTCGGTTTGTTCCGTGTCGAGAGTTTGGTTGTTGGAAAAGTCGGTTCGTCCCATTTTGACGAGGCACTCGCCGACAACGTCTTTGATTTTCATATTATCCTTCCTCTGCGGCGAGAATTTTGTCGCGCGTTTCGCGAGTTTTTTGAATTTCGAGTCGCGCGTTTTCTTCCTCGATTTCCGCAATGATTTTTTCGAGGTTTTCGAGGCGAGTCTTTCTTGCATACGTCAAAGTACGCGCGTCGAGCCGCTCGAAGGGCAATGCCATTTGCATTGCCCCGTTAGCGTAGATTTCGTATCTGTTTTTCTTGCGATTAAAGAACAGTTCGTATCTTCTGTCGATACTTTTCAGTCTTTTCGCGATACCGAACAGATCGTGTCTGATTCTTTGAAGTTCCATATCAGATCCAAGCCGCGACGAGCGTAATGTCGCTGTTGACAACGGTCGAGAAGTTGTATTCGACGCCGTTGAGATTCCAGCAGTCGAAAGACTTGCCCGTCTTAGAGGGTGCGGAAGGAGCGACCGCTTTTCCGCCCGCTGCGACCATTTGCGTGGGAACTGCCGTGCCGCCGTTAGAGTCGAACGTGACGTAGTAGTAATCCGTATCGCTGCCCGTAAAGGTGAGTTTTGCCTGACCCATAGGTCTTTCGCAGAGCAAGTCGGCGTATTTGACGAGAGTTGCGCTGTAGCACGCCTTGCCCGCAACTTGATGAAGCACCGTACCGCCCTCGCCTTCGAGCCAACGCCAGTCGCAGAGTTGATGAAGTTTGAAGTCGTTGCTGTTGAGCAAGTACATATCGTTGTCGCCGACGAATCTGTCCGCAACGAACGGGATGCCCGAATAAGACAACGCCTTATAGCCGCCGTCGAGAGTGAGATAGTCGATATTCGTGCGGTTTTTGCAAAGAGCGTCGACATATTGTTTTCTCATCTTGTAAGAAGCGACGATAAAGTCGATAGTGCCGCCCGAAGTTTCTTCCACGGCGTCGATAGCGTCCTGAATCGCGCCCACGCTGACTGTTTTTGCGATAGTCTTGGTGTAGGGCTTGAGGAAGGAATAATCGCTTCTCTTAAGACCGTAGATATACTCGCTGTTGCCGAAGATTGCTTCGAGACCGGTGATTTCGTTGCCCTTCGAGCCTTGAACGTAGACGGAGTAGCCTGCGCCGATCGTGGTGGACGCGGGATGAGAGAGTGTGACGATTTTGTTCACTCTGTCGATAGATATGATTCTCGCGCCGGAAGCCGCGGTATCTTTCACGCCGCTTGCGTTGTACACGTCGACTGTCATACCCTCGATAAGACCTTTGATTTTATCGACTTTGATTTTGTTTTTCTCGCCCGTCGTATTTGCAACGGTAGTTGCCAAAAGACCGCTTCCGTCGCCGTAGAGCATACGACCGAAGTTGAATTTGCTTGCTTTCAGCAAGCCTTCCATTTCGGCGTTGAGAAGGTTTACGAACGCGCCCGCATTGTTTTGTGAAGCGCGAATAGCCTTGTCCGAAAGTTCGATTTTGCCGAAAAGGTTTTTGAGCGTGAGGGTGAATTGCGCATAGTTATTTCCGCCGCTTTGGGGAAGGTTGTCGTTTTCTTCACCGCTTCCGACGCCGCCGTTGATACCGTAGGGCGCAAGTTTTTTGACTTCCTTGCCCCATACGTCTGCGGACGTTTGACCGATTTTTGCAAAGAGCGGATTCACACCGACGTTAAGTTGGTCGGCAAGCACGCCGAGATAAAAAGTTTTCAGAGCCTTATCGGCAGTTGAGATTGTAACCATAATTTCTGTCTTCCTTTATTCGTTATTTTTCAAAAACATTCTTCCCGCTTCTTCTATGCTTCTTATTTTTTTCGAGGGTGCTACGCATTGAAGCCCGTCGCCCGAAAGAGTCGCAGGCGGTTGCCCGTCGCGAATATCTTTGAGGTACGCGCCGATGATTGCGTCCTTGACCTTGCTCGACGAAAGCACGTAGTCGTTCAAAAATTGTCCGTCTTGCATAAGTTGCTCCGGCGTTCTGAACTTGTCGATAAGCACTTGCATAAGCGCGACGGAAAGGCAATTTTTGTCCTTTTTGAGTTCGGGCTTTTCGATGATTTTGAGAGCGATATCCTTTGCAAACGGTTTTGCGGACGGGGTATTTTCAAAAAACTTATCCGCCGCAACCTTAAAGGATTCGTCGTCAAAAACTTGACTTTCACCGTCTGCAAGTGCTTCGAGTTTCGAGAGTTTTTGCGATTTTTTGGTAAACTCTTTTTCAAGTTCCTGATACGCTTTGAGCAATTCTTCGGGGTTTTTGAATTTGCCGAAAGATTGCTTTTTGTCTTGTTTATCCGCGCTCTCGGCAACGCCTTGCGCGGTTTTATTTGTTTGAGTTTTTATTTCTATTTGCGCAACGGGCACTTCATCTTGCGTGTTATGCTCGATAAAGTCATTGTTTTGCGAATCTCCGAGTATCGCGTTTGCGATTTCTTCGCCCACTTCGATTGCGCCTTTGCTTTCGATGCCTTTCTTTATTGCGTTTTCAATTTGTTTGTCGTTCATTGTCTGTCCCCTTTTCGAGTTTGCTTTCGAGCAAGTTTACGTTATCCTTAAATCCCAAAAGTTCGGTATGTTTTGCGATGTGTTCAGCCACTCTGTCGCGCAACGCCTTGTTTTGCGTACACTTCGAGGACACGCACATTCTGACGTGTTCGGCGATATGAATCGCGTGGTCGTCGTAGAAGTCGCACGGCACGTCTTTTTTGAACATATCAAAGTTTTCTTTGAGTGCTTTTTTGCGGTGCATTTCGTCGTTGTTTCTTCCGTCTTCCCAGTTTCCGAAGCCGAGGATTTCAAAGATTTTCGATTTTGTGGAAGTCGAGAGTTTTCCGTTCTCGTCGGCAAAAAGACCGAGTTTGAGCAAGTCGTACACCATAGCGCGTCTTGCCGAAAGCGTGTCTTCGATGTCGCTGACGGTATCGAAAACAATATCCTCGCTGTCGATGTTACCGGCGCAGAACGAGGCGATTTCAACTTCGCCGTTTTCGCCCGTGATACGCTTCACTCTCGGCACTTTCGCGTATTGACGGTATAGGCGCAAAACGTGCTTACCTATTCTCTTTATGCACTCTCTGAGGCTGTCGGCGGTGAGAGCGATACGCGTGTCGTCCTGTTCGAGCAACAACGAAATCGCAGTGCCCGAAGCGACGTTGGACGGCACTTGCGAGTAGGTCGTAACCTCGCTTACGCCGCTTATCATCACAAATTCGTTGAGCAGTTTTTCTTCCTCTTGCGAAAACTCGCTCGGAACGTGCGTAGGCGAAATAACTCTCGGCGGCGTGCTTCCCTGTCTATACACCACCACTTTTCCCGGGGGCAAACCTTCCTCTTGCAAATCGTCGGTATCCACCGAGCCGTCCTCGACCGCAAATACACCGACCGCCATACGATTCATATACTCGTGCTTTCTGTTTTTGACGGTGTTATACGCGCGCTGAACGGGAATGATTCTCTCGACGACCGACGTTCCGAAGAAGTTTGTGAGATTGTCGATACAAGTCATTTTCGCAAACGGATAGCCGCGCTGTCCGTCCTCGCCGTTGAGGTAAGGCATATCCCCTCTGAAAATAAGCGTATCGCCCGCGACTATGGTGAGTCTGCCGCAGGGGCACTCGCTCGTGGGCTTTTCGTACTTTTCTATTACTACGACCGCGTTTTCCTTTTTCTCGCTGACGATTTTCGGAATGGAAGCGGTATAACCCAAACCGCCGCCGACGTCGGCGTTATCGAAAGAAAACACGTTGACGTCGCCGCCTTTGACTTCCTTGCCCCAAATACTCTTTACTTCCTGTTCGGTGAGCACTTTCGCATGGATAATCGAGGATTGTTTGTCAATGTCGGTTATTGCAATATCTTCGGGAAAAATCTCGAAAGGCGGACAAAGCGCAATGGTCACGTCGCCCTCTTTGATTTTTCCTTCTGCGTCGAGCGAGTGACCCTTTTGAGCGTCCCAAGTGATTTTGAAAAACGCGCTGCCGGTAATCTCGCTCCACGTATTTGCGAGTGCGAGTTGTGAGGAAAAGTCGTTTTCCTTGCACACGGCGTCGATAAGTTTCGACGCAAGCGCGGCGGACGCAACGTCGTCGTCATCGGCGGTTGCGGGGCGCACCTGCGCTTTTGCCTTGACTCTGCCGAGTTTTGCGAGCCTCGTTTCGAGGATAGGCGCGATATGGTTGAACACTTCTCTTTCTTGCCAGAAATATTCTTTTCCGCTTTCCTCGATGTCGCCTTTCGACGAGATTTGCGCAAACTGATTGCCGACGACGAAATTCATATTGAGTCGCCAGTTGAGTTCCACCGCGCGTCTTGCTTCCTGTCTTTTTTTGAAATCGGCGGTGACGTCCGCAACGATTCTTTCTTCTTTTTCAGACATAAAAATCTCCTTCATTTTGCTATAAAAAAGCGACCCTCTCGCCTTTACGAAAAAGGACGAAAAAAGTCGTTTTTATCGTTTTATATTCGAACGCACGCTTTTTGCGCCGTTTATATTTTGCAAATCGCTTTATGCGTTTCCAATCGGCAAACTATTTCGTTTGCGCTTCTTTTTTCAGTTCGTCTTTGATTTTATCCATGAGTTTTTGTTTTTCGTTTTCGAGTTCCTCGTCGCTCATAGAGGCGGCGTTTTGCTCGCCCGCAATATCCATATATGCTTTGAGTGCGCTTGCGTCGGGCGGACAATATTTTCTGACGATTTTCTTTTTCGTCAGCACAAACTCGCCGTCCTCTTTGACCGAGTATTCCTCTTGCACTTCGTTGTATCTGTAACCCTTTGCGCGTTTAAGCAAGGATTTCATCAATTCGACTTCCACATTTTTTCCCTCCTATAATCTCTCATAAGTCTTTCTTTGTCGGCCTGTATAATCGATTTCGGCGGTTTGAGCGGCTTTGCGGGCGCGGGTTGCGACATAACAAAATATCTCAATTCGTCCAAAGCGTGATCGTCTATTTTCTTGGGTCTGTCGTTTGAGCCCCACCAGTAGCCTTTTAATTCTCTGATGAGATTCACGCAGTTTTTGAAAATGAATATTTTTGGCGGTCTCTGCTCGAACAACGACTTTATACGCTGTATTCCGCTGTATAAATCCTTGTTTACGTTGGTATTGACCAAAATACCCTTTTCGCAAAACAACTCTGCGACGCTCTTTTGCGAAGCGAGAGTCCTTTGGTTCGCCGCGCTGTCGATGAGTGCGCGAAGCCGCCCTTTCTCGTCTCTTTTCCAGTCGAGGCGATTTGCAATCTCGAAGATTTTTGCGACGTGTCTGTCAATGGACTGCCCCGCCTCGAAATGCTCTGCCACGACGTATATGTTTCCGTCAAAGTCCACCGCATAGAAGTGGCAACTCGTGGGGTTGGTAAGTCCGGGGTCGATTGATATGTCGCACTGCCACTCTTTTGGTATATCGAACGGTTCTATGACGTGTACGTTTTGGTCGAACTCGGGATACACAAGTCCTTCCGCCGTCGAGAATTTTCCGAATCTTCTCGACAGTTGGTCTTGCTTGGATACGGTGCTTTCCATAGCCTTAATCTCGCCTTTGTCAAGGTACGGATTGTCGTTCCATTCCATATACTCGCACCACACTTCGGGATTTTCGCTCGCATTCAATTCAATCTCGTCATACACCCACGTCAAGCCTTTTAGCGGCGTCATCGTGCCGAAAATATCCCCTTTTTTGTCGAATACTCTCATACGGCACTCGTCGTAAATATCTTTTGGCGGTTCTTCGTCGAACCACACGAAATCGAGGGACGCGCCTTGAAACTTCTCTCGTCCTTGGTCGCAGGATTTGAAGCCGATTTTGCTCGTGCCGCCGAAAGCGTTTTTCACCACGATATAATCGATAACGCCGTACTCCGGCGAACCCTTTTTGCCTTCGAGCATAACGATGTCCTCGATATATCTCGGCGCGAGGTATTTAAGCACTTTCGCTTGCGCGACGTCGCGCTGCACTTGTTGCGAGAGACTCACCACCCAGCCGAACACGCCCGCACGATTTTTGCGAAAAGGGTGAATCCCCCTTGCCAGCCAAACGCATTCCACCGCGCCGCATTCCGTCTTTCCCGAGCGGTTTCCCCCGAAAACCCATCTGTTTCTTTTTTGCGAGCGGTGAAATGCCATCTGTTTTTCGTGGACGAAGTCCTTGTTGTAATTTGCAAGAGCGTCGCGCTTTCTCGAATCTATTTCTTTTTGGATTTGTATAAGTTTCAACACGTCTTTATCGTCTTTCATACGCAAAGCATACCCCTCGACTTTGCGAAAAACAAACAATTATGTCACTATATTTTCGCGTTTGCGACAAAAAAAGCGATGAAAAGTTGTACTTAAAGACTTTCAATTTGTCAAAGATTATAGTATTATTAGCGTATGGAAAAAATGTGTGCGAAAATTTTATCCAAAAGAATCCTATCCGCGCTTGCGTTGATTTTGGCGAGCGTCGCGCTTTCGGTATGCGTACTTATGGGCATACTTCTGCCCTACAAGATAGCGTACGCCGATTCCACGCAAGAGGTGTTGGTTGCACCCGTATCCAATCTCGAAGGCAACGAATACGCCGTCGCTTCCGCTTTGGAACTTACGAGCGGCGACGACACGTTTTTGATTCCCGAAAGTTACTATATAAGCGAAATCAGCCAAAAAACCGCCGTTCCGCAATACTATCAAGTCAAATATTGCGGTATGAGTTTCTATTTTAAGGCGGAAACCCGTCCGCAAACGTCAACCGTAACCTTTTCCGACGGCGTGTCTTTATCCCCCGACGTACGACTTACGTTGACGGCGGAATCTCTGTTGCTTTCGGGCATTGAAATAACGAGCGATTATACAATCAAATTCTTGGGCTATCACCCGACGGATACGACGCAAATTTACGTCGTTGCAATGCTCGACGGTTCGCCTTATTGCGGATTTGCCTCGCGCGATTCTTTTGAGGAATTTGTCGTTCCCTATCACCCGATTGCGCAAGCGGAACGCGACAGATTGATTGCAAGCAAGGCAGAACCCGATCCCGACAAAGGCGACATAATCCCCAACACGTCGCTTGCGCTTCGCATAGTGCTTATCATAGGCATAGCGGTTCCTGCGATTATTATTGCGATTTTGCTTTTCAAGCCCTCTAAAAACGACCGTTCGCAAGGCAAGAGCGTTATGCGCAAAGAGCGCGGAAGAAACGAGTTCGACTACGATTCCGCGCGCACCTATCGCGATGGCGATCGTTACGATTCTCGCTACGATTCGCGTTACGATTCGAGGCGTTCCGACCCTCGTTACGACTCGCAAGACGACTACGATCAAAGACGTGATCCGGGCTACGATTCCCGCGACCGCTACGATTCCCGCGACGATTACAGAAGATAAACTCAACATTATCGCGCAATCCAATCAAACGTAATTCGCAACGGATATAAACTATTGTGTAAAAATTGCGGACGATTTGCAAAGAATCATACACTATTGTGTCAAAAACAAGCGCAACTCTTAAATTTACATAGAAAAAAGTTAAACTATTCGGCAAATCATATAACCACGCGTTTTACGCGTGGTTATATGATTTGTGCAAAATACATGATATCAAACGTTTGAATCCGCTTCTTCGTCGGAATCGGTGTTATTGTCCGATTTGTCCTCGTCAGGCTGTTTCAAGCTCTCGCGGATTTCGTCCGCATACTCTTGTTCGTAAGTCGCAGAACCTGAAAGGTATTTTTCCCATATCTCGTCCTTCTGTTCGCCTTCGAGATAATAGTTTATTGTCGGATAGATATACGGAAAATCCGTTACATTGTCTTCTATGATTTTGTCGTCGTATTCAAAATCTACCCAATACGATCTTTCACCTTCATCGTCGAAATACGACATCGGATAAATATCAAACGAGTGTAATTTTTCCGTCATATATGGATCTACTGTTCTAACTTGACTGAACAACATATTATGCTCGCGCACATACTTCCAGTTATAAACCGAACCGTACAACATATCCATCGACAATTCGAGGTGCAGAGTTCGTCCTTCTTTGTTTTTCCAATCGGCAATAGTTTGTTCTCGTTCGTGGTCATATCTCGCATTGTATACACCGAAACCTACGTAATTTCTGATTTCATAGTCGTTTACATCGGTTGTTTTGAAAAACTCGGCGTATTGAGGATAGTTTTCCTGCATAAACGGTATTATTTCGTTTTGCATATAATACTTGTAGTCTTCGAGTTCGAATCGGTTTGTATCGTCTATTCTTTCAACCGAATCGTAAACGCAATAAACAAGTTCCGGAATTGTGTCCAATAATTCGCCATATGAATGACAACTAGTCAAATAATAAAAATATTTGCATTGTATATCGTCAGCATCTTTTCCTTCTATTACAGCATATCCGCCTTTGCCTCCGTAATAAGATATGCCTTGAACTGCGCTTTCACCGTTTTCTTCCGTAAGTTTTCCGAAACGTATTGTGCTTATCGATGCGAGTTTTAGTTTTTTTCTTAACACTTCGAAAACTGAGAGTACTTGACCCCTATATTTGACAGTGTAATTTTTAATCGGAATTTTGTATCTTACGGTGTTTGAATCCAAGTATTTCACGCCGTTGTATACGCCGCCGATTGCTTTCATTTCGATATACTTTGCGTCAAGCGGAATGTCGTAATAGGTCAGAGTAGAGCGGTTGAGCGTGATGCCTTCCGTATCGCCGTTGCCGAACGTAAAATTGTAGGCAAACGCCATATCCGTTCTTGCAAGTTCGAGAACGTGGCTTCCGATTCTGTAAGAGCCGTCAAGCACGAGTTGCACTTCGGGAAGCGGCTCGGGTTCCGGCTCGGGTGTCGGGTCTGGCGTTGGATCCGGCTCGGGTGTAGGATCGGGATTCGGAGTCGGATCGGGATTCGGAGTCGGATCGGGATTCGGAGTCGGATCGGGATTCGGAGTCGGATCGGGATTCGGTGTTGGGTCGGGATTCGGAGTCGGATCGGGCGTTGGTTCGGGATCAGGCTCGGGTTCTATCGTAGAACTTCCGTTGTCGCCCTTATCGCTCGGCGTTTGGTCTTTGTTGCAAGCAACAAACGTAAGGCACAGCACGCCGACGAAGCATACCAACAAAACTAAAAGCAAAATTTTGCTCGGTGATTTTTTCATACGTTCCTCCTTAAAAATACTGAAAATTTCTCACCCGTTTTACTTGCCGCTTGCAGTCAAGTGCAATGCGGTTTGCTCGTTTATTATTTATTATATATTTTACTACCCAAGATGGGTAACGTCAACCCATTTTGGGTATCTTTATATATGATATCATTATGAACTTCGGCGAAAATCTAAAACAAATACGCCTTGCGCGCGGTATGACGCAAAAGGACGTTTACACTGCTTTGTCGGTGTCTTGCAACTGCTACGCCTCGTGGGAACAAGGGCGCACGCAACCCGACATCGATAGTATCAAAAAACTGTGTTGTATTTACGACGTAACGGCGGATTGCTTGATAGGGTTAGAGGACGAATACGGCTCGAAAACCCCCGAATACTTTGAATATTTCGATAAATTCGGAAATCGTGATAAGACTGCAAAATGAAATATCGTTTGCGGCTTTTTTTGCCTTTTGCGGCAAAAAAAGACAGCCACTTTAGCGACTGTCTGTAAAAACCAAAAGTTTGCGTTTCTTTCCTGCTCTTCCCTACGATTTCGCTATTATTGAGCGGGCGTGCCGATTCCCACAACACCGTCTACAGGCATTGCAAAGGCGATTCCGTGTGCAGGCGTATGCGTGCCTACGCTTCTGTAAAGCGCGTGCATAACGTCCTCTTTTATGTCCTCGCTCACGAGAATCATAATCATTTCTTTTTCGGGTTGGATTTGGATTTGAAACGCTTTTTCCGCCTCGATATTGGCAGTGCCTCTCGCGCTCATAACCGTACCGCCTCTTGCGCCCACGGCGCGAGCGGCGTCCATTGCCTCGTCGGCAAATCCGTTGTTGACTATACACACGATGACTTGATGTTGTTTATCGCTCATTGTTATCCCCCTTCACCGTTTTGAGGTTATTGCTCAAAAATCCGTATGCGGCAACGCCTATCATACTTGAAAACGGCACGGTAAAGGCAATGCCTTTGCCTTTTTTTATAGTGTTGAATTTATTTTCAAGCGTAGCGAGAGCCTCTTTTGCTCTTTCTTGTTTAATTACGCTGAAAATTGCGGTTTTTGTTTGGTCGTTCCATTCCGAAAGGCTGAGCATTTCGGCGTTTGCCGTACCTCTTGCGCGCGCCGTCCATTGAAAGTTCACTTCAAAAGATGATTGCAAAAGGTCGGTGTAAAATTCCGCTTTGTTGTTGGGAACGATACTCACGAGCAACATAAGTTTGCCCGAATTTACCTTCGGCGCAGACGAGGCATTATTTCTTGCGGCTTTTATTTCCGCAGTTTTGGCGGCCGCTTTTTTTGCGACTTTTTTGACTTTTTTCACGATTTTGTCAGCCATAATACCCCCTCACATAAAGTTGATGATTTGCTCGTCGTCGGCGTCGAGGATACGGCGCATAACGATTTTGTCTTTGACTTTCGCGCTTGCCACCGCTCTGAAGCCGAGAAGTTGGATTGTGATGAGCGGGGTCATCGCAACCATAGCGACGATACCGAAAGCGAGGTTTAGAACCTCTTGCTCGCCGCAAAGCACGGTGCACGCGCCGACTGCAAACGGCAAAATAAAACTCGACGTCAACGGACCGCTTGCAACGCCGCCCGAGTCGAATGCGATTGCGGTGTAAATCTTCGGCACGAAGAAGGACAATCCGAGCGAAATCAAATATCCCGGAATCAGATAGTAAAGAAGCGAGAATCCGTAAATGATTCTTATGACGCTAAGACCTATGGACAATCCCACGCCTATCGACAACGCAACGAGCATAGAGCGTTTGGACACCGCGCCGTTGGTGATTTGCTCGACTTGTTTGTTGAGGACGTGCACGGCAGGCTCGGCAAGAACGACAACGAATCCTATCACGAACGCAAATACGATGAGAAGCGGTTTGGAGAAGTTTGCGATTTCCGCGCCGAGTTTGAATCCTATGGGCATAAATCCGACCTTGACGGACGTTAGGAACACCACGAGTCCGACGTATGTATAAAGGATTCCGATGCCGATTTGAAGCAATTTTTGTTTGGGAAGTTTGAGGACTGTCACTTGCAGTATCGCAAAGAATACGACGATAAGACCGAGCGCGATAAGCACTTCGAGAGCGACCGCGCCGAGAGCGGGCGCGAAGTTTGCGCCGAGATTTGCGTCAATCGAGTAGTCGGGAAGCGTAAAGGACATATCCCCTTTCGATGCAAGCGACAGAGCCATAACCGCGAGCATAGGACCTATCGAGCAAAGCGCGATAAGACCGAAACTGTTCTCTTTTGCGTTGCGGCCGCCCGAGTTGAGCGCGACGCCAACGCCGAGAGCCATAATAAACGGCACGGTGATAGGACCTGTCGTAACGCCGCCCGAGTCGAACGCCATCGGCAAAAGTACGCCTTTGCCCTTTTCAAACATAATTGCAGTCAAGGCAAAAAGCACCATATAGAAAAACAGAAGCAGCGAGGACAAATCCTTTCTGAAAACGATTTTCGAGATTGCGATAACCAAAAACAAGCCTACGCCTACGCCCACCGTAACGACAAGCACGGTGCTGTTCATAACCGCTTTGACTTGCTCTGCAAGCACGCTCAAATCGGGTTCTGCAACGGTGATAAGCACTCCCATAGCAAAGCCTACGCCGAGAAGCAGAGGCAGTTTTTTCGACTTCGTCAAACCTGCGCCGACCTGCTCGCCCATAGGCGTCATGGCAATATCCGCGCCGACGTTGAACAACGCTATACCCAAAACGAGCATAATCGCCGACACGACGAACGCGACGATTTCTTTCGTCGTAAAATCGGTTATCGGCGTAAGTGCGAAAATAAGCACGATAACGGCGACGGGGAGCACTGAAAACAATGATTCTTTCAATTTTGAAAGAGTGTTCATACCAATGCTTTTCGCCATAGACTTTTGTGCCATAAGGTCTTTTTGAATATGTACGTCGCTCTCTTTTTCGTCCGAGCGTTTGTGGAAAAAACCGCTTAATTTCTTTGAAGAATCGACTGTTTTTTCACCCTGTTTTTCGGTTTGTATTTCGCCTTTTTCGACTTGCTCGCTCTGCTTTTCATCGAGATTATCGCTTGTGTTTTCCGCTTGTTTTTCGGCTTCTTTTCTCTTGTGAATTTCAAGTTTAACGCTCACGTTTTCTTCGCAAGGCGCGCACACTGTTTTTTCGATTTCCGCACGTTTTTCGACGAGATTTTCTTTGTCCGAAGCAAAAGCGACCGACTGCTCGGTATCTTTTTCAAGTTCGCCTTGCTTTTCGTCCGCAATCGCAGCACTTTGAACGTCAGAGAGAGTATTTTCCTCTTTTTCGGTTTTGTTTTGCGGATTCATTGTCATCTCGTCTTTTTCTTTTTCCATTTAGTATATTATATATTCTAATTTTTACTTTTTCTTTTATGGATATATACACGGACATTATTATGCCACAAAAACGCTTCGTTGTCAATGCGACTTTTCGTCTTTAACAATAAAAATAAACCATTAATTCTATATTAAAATACACACTTGTATGAATATTTATTTTGAATGGCCGCATATTCTCAAAACGCTTGACTTTTTACAAATAAATTCTTATCGTTGGATATACTTGACGGAAACAAAGTTTCCGCGGCGGTGGACGCATATGAAAAAAATCATAATGGACAAAAATCAAACGGCATTCTGGCTCAAGTTGTTCGCCTTGATGGTGATACTCTCGTTTTTGAGGTCGTTTTCGGCATATCTGTTCATAAATCCGAACGGATTTGCACCGGGCGGCGTGGGCGGACTTGCCGCGCTCATACACCTTGCGGCAGTGGACAGTCCCAATGCGACGGTCAGAATGTTGTCAAACAGTCTTTTCGACCCGGGTATTTTCACAATCATTATGAACATACCGCTGCTTATATTGGCATTCAAACTGCTTGACAAACGGTTTGCCGCTTGCACCACCGTATGCGTGCTGATTTTTTCCGGTTCGATGTATATGTTTTCGACGATCGGATGCCCTCAATTTATCGCAAAAGGTGACTATGGACTTATGCTCATTGCCGCGATTGCGGGCGGCGCGTGTGCAGGCGTAACGATGGGATTTATGCTACGTCAGGATTTGAGCATCGGCGGCACAGACATCATCGGCAAAATCATCTACAACCACAACCCCGCCGCACACGCTCAATGGTGGATAACCGCTTGCGACTGCGTTGTCGCGGTGATTTCGGGCTTTTTGGGAATATCCAAAATCAACGGTTCTATGGACGCAACGACGATACTGACGAGTTTGCTGTCCCCTGTTCTGTTCTCTTTTATATCCTTGTTCACTCAATCCAAAGTTTGCGATATGGTTGAATCGGGTTTGCTCTCGTCGCTGGTATTCACCATCATCACGGACAAATCGGACGCAATCTCGCACGAACTTTCCATACAACTTCACAGAGGCGTCACCGTATCCAAATCCGTCGGCTACTACACGGGCAAGGAACATAGCGTAATCATTTGCGTAACGTCCAAAAAACAAGTCAACCGAGTCAAAGACATCGTCAAAGCGTGCGATCCGCAAGCATTTATGTACATAATGCAAGCAGGCGAAGTATCGGGCAAAGGCTTCACGGGCGGCAGACTTTTGAATAAAGGCGAAGTCGAAAAAATCGATATGTCGGACATCATCCCCTCCGAACATCTCAACGACAACGCCATACAATCCGACGAAACGGAAGCATAAAAGAAAACGAAACATTGCATTTTCAGTTAAATCGTTTTTCGGATAAAATCCAAACGAAGCAATATCGTAATTAAACAAAACTCAAAATGAGCCGCAATAAAAAAGCAGTCGAGCAAACGACTGTTTTTTTTGATATTCGGTTTATATCTCGCAAGGAAATTTCTTGCTTTCTTTCCTATTCTCTGCCCTTGATTTTCAAATTTCGCTTGACCTCAAAACTCGGCGATTTGTTGCGGATTGTCGATTATTATCTTTGCGCCTGCTTCGACAAGACGTTTTCTGCCTCTAAATCCCCAACTCACGCAAATACACGGCAATTCTGCATTCAATGCGGTTTGCACGTCCACCTCGCTGTCGCCTATATACACGCATTTGCTTTTTTCGACATTGAGCGTTTCGACAACCTTATTCACCGAATCGGGATAAGGCTTTGCCCTCACATCGTCGCGCTGTCCCACGACCGTGTCGAAAAGTCCGTCGAAATAGTCCTTTACCAACTCTTGCACCGCACTGTCCATTTTGTTTGACACGACGGCGCACTTTTTGCCGTTTGCTTTGAGCGTTTCAAGCAATTCGATTATGCCGTCGTACGGTTTCGTATGGTCGGCGCAATGATAAAAATAATGTTGTTTGAACACGTCGAGCACGGCAAGCGTTGTCTTTTTATCCGTACCGCAAGGCACGCTTTGTTCGATAAGTCTCTTTACGCCGTTACCCGTTTTGTCCGCCACTTCGCTTGCCGAAAGGCTCGGAAAATCGAACACGCCGAGCGCGTAGTTTACGCTTATGGCGAGGTCTTGCAGCGTATCGAGGATTGTGCCGTCGAGGTCGAATATATATAAGTCGTACTTCATTTTCAAACCGTTTTTTGCCGTATGCAAATCTAATCTTTTGCCGTATGCAAATTCATTTTTAAGCCGTATGTTATTTTTCTTACGCCCTATTAAAAATTTGCGCCTCTATTCTTTATTTTTGAAAGAGTTTTTCTTTCATCATATATTGATTCATTTCTTCGAGGTTTTCGCCGTCGAACTTGCGCGAGCGTTGCACTCTTGCGGGGATGCCCGTCACGAGCGTGAAATCGTCGACGCTCTTTGTGACGATTGCGCCGGTACCGACGACCGCGCCGGTACCGAGTTTCACCCCGGGCAGAATGGTCGCGTTGGTGTAAATCTTTGCGTACGCGCCTATTTCCACGCCGTTATACTCGCGTTGCATATGGTCGTGCTCGCTGTGCGAGTGGGTGAAAATTTTGACGTACTCGGTGAGCATAGCGAAGTCACCCATTTTTACGCCGCCCTTCGTGTCGATATAGCAGCCTGCGTTCCAACTCACGTTGTCGCCGACTTCGAGACGATGACCGTAATTGAATCTGCAACCCTCGTTTGCCACAAACCCGTCGCCGCATTTTTTGAACAGTTTTTTCGCGATGATTTGTCTAAAAGGCACGGCGAAATTGCAGTTTACGCCAAGCGGCACTCTGTCGACGCTATCCCACAAAATATGCAGATTGCGTTGCGCTTCGGTGTACGGGTCGATGTCGCCCATAGGCATATAGTCGCCCCAAAGTCTGAACGATTTTATATCTTCCTCGGTGTAATCGTCGATACCGATAAGTTTCAATGCGCGCACGGCGTTTTTTGAATCCATACCGTCGGCAGCGAGTTGCTCGAATTGTTTCAATCTTTCGTCAATAGTCATAATTTTGCCTTTATATACGCAAAATGAGCGTATAAAACCCGTTTCGTGCGATTTTCAATGGTATTTTTTCGTTTATTCGACGTCGAATTTATATTCGGTCACCGCGCTGTATGTCTTGCCTTTTTCGAGTTTTACGCTTTCAAAAGACGGCACGTTCTGCGCATTGGGATAGCCCTGCGTTTCCATACAGAAAGCGGATTGATAACCGTAAACGCGCTTGCCTTGCAAGCCGCTAAGGAAGTTGCCCGTGTAGAATTGCATACAGGGTCTGTCGGTATAAACGCTCATTTTTATGCCGCTCTTTTCACCCTTTGCGGTTGCGACCTTGCGGAAGCCCTCGCCGTTTAGAACGTAGTTGAAGTCGTAACCTCTTGCGATTTTGAGCATATGCTCGTCTGCTTTAATATCCTTGCCTATCGTCTTTGGCGTTTTGAAATCGAACGCCGTGCCGACGATAGTTCTCTTTTCGCCGTGAGGTATGAGTTCGTCGTCAACGGTCGTGATGTAGTCGGAATCGATAGTAACTTCGTGACCGAGTACGGTTTTGAAATCGCCGTCAAGGTTGAAGTATGCGTGATTTGTGAGCGAGCAAAGCGTATCGCCGTCCGCACTCGCCTCATACTTTAAGCAAAGCGCGTTGTCGTCAAAAAGCGAGTACGTCACCGAAACGGACAAGTTTGCGGGATAGCCTTCTTCGCCGTCTAAAGACACTCTCGACATCTTCACGCCCACGCCGTCGATAATCTCGGCGTTCCACATTCTCGAATCGAATCCGACCTTGCCGCCGTGCAAATGGTTGTTTCCGTCGTTTTTGTAGAGATTATACTCCTTGCCGTCGAGATTGAATTTTGCGCCGCCGATACGGTTGCACACTCTGCCTATGACGGCGTTGAAATAGGGATTGTCGCCCAAAAATCCGTCGGGCGTATCGAAGCCTGCAACGACGTCTACGAGGTTGCCGTTTTTGCCGTATACGCACAAATTCGCAATGCGCGCGCCGTATGTGATAACCACAGCGTACGCGCCGCTTTCGTTTTCGATTTTGTAACTTTCAATGCCTTTTTCGCTCTTTGCGAGATACGTGATTTTCATATTTTCGTCCTTATATTCGTCGGGGAAAAGCCCGAATTATTTGCTTGCTTTTTTAACTTTCGGCATAGTCAAAGCGTAACTCATATCCAATAGCGCCTTGATTTCGTCATCGTCCGCCTCGTCGAGCGCAACGCTTATCCAGTTTGCCTTGTTCATATGGTACGCGGGATAGATTCCGTCGTCACGGCAAAACGAAGATATTAGCGACGGCGCGCATTTGAGGTTTACAACGTCTGCGATTACATCGTCTTTTCCGAGTCTGCGTTTTGAAATATCCATAACGAGCGCAAACCACTTTTTGCCGACGGGATGACGGAATACGCCGAAATTCGGATTCGTTTGCCACGGATAATCCGCCTCTATGCCGTATGTGTCGAAAACGTGTTTTTCAAACTCTTTTCTCGTCATAATTGCCTATTTACCACTCCGATTTTTATCTTTGCACTTCCACCAGAACGTCGTTTTCCACGTCGAGACCTTCGAGGGTGGATTCAAACAACTTGCCTTTGAGCGCGCGGGTTTTCTCGTTGTCGAGAGAAGCGGTCGGGAAATACTTTCCGTCCTCGCACTTGACCGTCGCAAAGAAGGAATCGAACGTCCAATACAGCGTTTGCATATGAATGTCGCCCATAAGTCCGTATTTCTCTTGCAAACCTTTGAGGATTGTCCAAACGCCGGTATCGTAGAGTTTTTTCTTGCACGCTTCTCTGCGCTCGGGTTCTTTTTCGAGGAACTGGTCGTACGCCATCGGCATACCGCAGTACAAGTCCATAACTATATTTTCGGTGTCGGAAAGGTATTGCATAGCGTCCGCGATGACTTCGGTGCTCGACCTTCCGTTTATTTTCTCGCCGAGGTTTTCGATAGTCTCGCCCTTAATGCCGCCCAAAAGAGCCATAGTTATGTCGCCGAGATAGGGGTCTGCATACGTCATACGCTTGGGCAGACAGTTTTTGCCGACTATACCCTGCTCTGCCATTTTGGCAAGCAAGTACGCCGTCGCCGTCGAAGAATGTGCGCCGTAACTGTGCGATATGAACGTTATATCGCCCGTATAGTCTTTGAAACAAGCGGCGTATTCCCTTGCAAAGCGGCAAGCCACCGAGTGTGAATCGTCGTAGCCCATCCATATATAATTGAAAAGCGCGGGCAACGATTGCGCGTGGTGCGAATAGTCGAGCGCGCAAAAATTGTAGCCTTTTGCGATGATTTGCGGCGCGAACGAATCGGCGTTGTGGCAAATCTCGCCGTCTTCGAAACCGCTTGCTTCGGGAAGCCAGCCGTGAAAAAAAGCAACCGTCGGTTTTGACGGGTCAAAATAATCGGTTGATATATCCTGCGAATATCTTGCGTGCGAGCCGTCCGTCGCAAAGAAATACAAGCCGATGTCGCTTGACGTGTCCACGGACAAATCAGTTTCCATTTTCACGCTGTCGTCTTTGTCGTCGCCCTTGTCGTTGCACGCGCAAAGCGCGAAACAAAGCGACGCCAAGCAAAGCAAGGCAACTATACAAACAACTGTTTTTTTCATACTTACCCCTTACAATCAAATTATATCGCCTATGGCGATGATATCACGTTGTTATGATATCGTGCATATTGCACGATGATATCCAAACTTCGTTTTGTTTACGGAATATTTGAATATTTCTCAACTGCACACAAAGTGTGCAATTTCATTGTGACTATTGTCACAATTTCACACGAGCGAAGCGAGTATTTAACCGTTGCGAAAGCAACGATTTCATTGCAACGCAAGCGCAATTTATTTGCAGTTGCGTTGCATCACGCACATTACTTCCACGTTGCTCGTTTGAGGGAACATATCGAAAGGCGTGACCCTTTCGACGTCGTAACTTTGCGAGAGTATCTTCAAATCCCTTGCAAGCGTTTGCGGATTGCAACTGATGTAAACTATTTTTTCGATTTTCGCTTCTATCGCGCAATCGAGTACGCCCTTGTCACAACCTTTTCTCGGCGGGTCGAGAACGAGCGCAACGGGTTTTCTTACCGTCTTTTTTTCGCTTTCGCCGAGATAAAACGGCGAAGACTTGATTTCGTCGGGCAAATCCTCGTCTTGCGACTTCGTTCGCTCGCTTCCCTTCTCTATGGATTTGACGTATTCGAGCACGTCGCCGCACACGCACTTCACTCTTTTGTCAAGACCGAGAGATTTCATAAGCGCGTTTGCGTTGTCCACCGCGCTCGGCTCGATTTCAACCGAAGTGATGCTCGCATCTTTAAGCCTCGTTGCGATTTGCGCAGTCAAAAGCCCCACGCCCGAATAAAATTCCAAAATATCGCCGTCGAAATTTGCAAGTTCTTTGCACACTTCGTCGTATATAGCGTCGCGTACGTCGTTGTTCACTTGCAAAAACGACATAGGCGAAACCACTGCTGCAAACGTGCCGAGATTTTGTTTTTTCTCTTTTCCGTACACGAGTTTGACGGATTTTCCGAAAATGACGTTGGTATTCTTTCTGTTTTCGCTGATATAAACGCAAACGCCCGAAAATTCTTTTTCGAGATTCTGACAAAGTTCGGCAAGTTTCGGCACTCTATCCGAATTTACGACGAGAGTCACCGACAGCGTATCGAGATTTCTCGCAACGACGTGGCGCAACACGCCTTGTCCGCTTGTTTCGTCGTACACGCTTATATGGTTGAAATTTGCCCAGTCGGTGACGATTTGAATGAGTTTTGCCGCCCATTCGCCATGCAAAGCGCACCACTTCATAGGCACGACCGAGTGCGTGCGCTTCTCGTAAAAGCCGAGAGTCACTCTGCCGGTCTTTCGCTTGTAGCCGAACGGAAGCGCGATTTTGTTGCGGTATTCCCAGTCGTTGAGGCGCACTACGTCCGCAACTTCGACGTCGAGACCGCCCGTCTTTTTGAGTGCGTTTTCGACGTTCGCTTTTTTTATTTTGAGTTGACACTCGCTCGAAACGTGTTGCAAATCGCAACCGCCGCAAGTGCCGAAATAAGTGCATTTTGGTTTAATGCGGTCGGCGGACGGTTTTTCGACTTCGATGAGGTCGGCAAAAGCGTAGTCCTTTTTTGCATAGCGAACTCGGGCGCGAATAATCTCGCCCTTTACGGCAAACGGCACGAAAACGGCGTACGAGCCGATTTTGACGATACCCTCGCCCTCGCTTGCAAAGTCGCAGACTTCGCCTTCTATCACATCCCCGACAGCAACCGTCAGCACTCCACTTCCCCCTTCAACGCTTTTTTGTATTGCGTCATAAACGTTTCCACTCTCTTATATCCTTTGCTCAAATCCACGCCCAAATCCTTTTCGAGTCTGAAATACCAGTTATAGAGCGCAAGCGCGTCCCTTCTTGCGGGCGCAAACGGGAATCTGAGCACGTAGCAATGGTCTGAACGGAAAATGTTTTTGCCCACCGTATACTCGTTTTTGACGCCTGCTTCGGTGAGTGCGTCGCTCATACGTTTTGCCTCGCCCATACACAAAAAGTCGGAAATACCTCCGCTGTTGTAGCAAGGCGGAAGATTTGAATTGAGATAATTGTACGGGTCGGATTGCTTGTAGAATTGCCAGTTTCTGAACGCTTTTCTGCTCTTTTGACCCGAAACGTATCTCACAATAAGCGTGTTTGTGAGCGGAATGCGGTACATAACCTCGAAACTGAACGCGCCGCTTACGCAAATAAGGCCTGTGGGCTTCGTTTTGGTGGTAGGGATGCCGAGCGAATTTGCATATTCGAGGTCGGTTGCGGCGATTCCGAGACACATCGAAAGATGTCCGCCCGACGAGTCGCCCGTGACGGTGATATTGTCTTTGTCGATTCCGAATCTATCGGCGTTATCGCAAAGAAAGTTGTATGCGTCAACGCAATCTTCGAGGTCTTTGGGGAAGAAAACTTCGGGGCAAAGTCTATGGTCGACAACCGCCACAACCGCGCCCATAGCAGCAAAACATCTCGCATAACCGTCGCGGCGCAAGCGGTTGTGAATCATCCATCCGCCCCCGGGAATATCCATAACGCAGGGTGCTTTCCCCGCAATCGGGCGAGATGGATAGTAGACGTCCATCACGAGTTGTTTGCCGTCTACGGTTTTGTATACTATATCTTTTTCGATTTTGATTTCGTCGTTGAAAGGCGTTTTGCCGTTCGGCACTGCCCTGGCACCTTCAAACAAGTCGAAAATATCCGCCATAACGGGACGGCGAAGCATTCCGAAGTCTTTTCTGAAGGATTTTTCAAGCCGTTTGCTCTCTTTTTTGAGTGCTTTTTTGTCGGCTTTATATTGCGCTTTCAAGGCTTTTCTGCCCAAGCGCATATCTTGAATGCTTGCGTTCTCGTTTTCCAAAAGCGCAACCATATCGTGAGCGAACTGTCTTTTGAGTCGTTTCTTATCGGTGCGATAATTCGCTGCAAAATACTCGTATTGTTTCATAAAAATCCCTTATCTTTTTTAGTTATCGTTGCGAGCGCGCTCGCAACGATAACTTTGAGTTGTTTTTGTTTGTTTCCCGACGGAACTTCGTTAAGTTGTTTCGGGTGTGGGCAGAGCCCACCCGCAATTATTAATTATTAATTATTAATTATTAATTCGTGCTCAAACTTACTTGCCTGCGTACACTTTCTTCAAGCGTGCAAATCTCGGAAGACCGTTTTCGAGCGGTGCTTTCGCGTCGCCTTGAATGAGCGGAAGCGCGTATTTGACAAACTCGTCGCTCACGTATGTTCCGTTGTTGATTATCCACTCTGACGGCACTTTCTTTTCGGTGTTTGCGGCAAGTTCGAGAGGCATAAGCACGTTGGTGCAAACGTAGTTGCCGTCCTTGTCGGTATCTCTCTTGAAGATGACCATTTTGTCCGTTTCGCCCTCGCACGCGCTCTTGACTGCAAATGCGCCCGCATTGAACGCCTCTTCGACGTCGTTTTCGGAAGCGAGGTGTGCGCCACAACGTTGCATAAGGCTGAGTTCGATTCCTCTGGTCTTATAGCCGGTCTTTTCCTTGATGACGTTTGCGAGAATGGAAGCAACGCCGCCCAGTTGCGCGTGACCGAAACTGTCTCTTGCCGCCGCCGCGCCTACGCTTTCGCAAATAAGCGTGCCGTTTTTGTCGTGAATACCCTCGGAAACGACCGCAATGCACTTGTTGCCGTTCTTTGCGCAAACCGCTTTTACGTCCTCGACGAATTTGTCCACGTCGAAGTCGGTTTCGGGCAAATAAATGAGGTCTGCGCCCAGACCGTTTACGCCTGCAAGAGCCGCGCTTGCGGTGAGCCAACCCGCGTGTCTGCCCATCGCCTCGATGATACAAACCATCGGCGTGTCGTACACTTTTGCGTCGAGGTTGACTTCCATAACGGTGGTTGCGATATACTTTGCCGCGCTTGCGTAGCCGGGGCAATGGTCTGTGCCGTAGAGGTCGTTATCGATGGTTTTTGGCACGCCGATGACGTTGCACTCGTAACCGACGGATTGCAAGTACTTGCTGATTTTGTTGCAGGTGTCCATACTGTCGTTGCCGCCGTTGTAGAAGAAGTAGCGCACATTGTACTTTTTGAACACTTCGAGAATACGCTTGTAATCGGTGTCGTCGACGGAAGCGTCTTTGAGTTTGTAGCGCACCGAGCCGAGAGCGGACGACGGCGTATATTTGAGCAATTCGATTTCCTTGGGATCTTCCTTGGACATATCGAAGAACTTTTCGTTGAGAAGACCGACAATACCGTGTTCGAGACCGTAAACCGCCGTGATATTGCCTTGCTTCAAAGCCTCGGTGAAAACGCCTGCCGCGCTGCTGTTGATGACGGAAGTCGGACCGCCGCTTTGACCGAACATACAAGCACCTTTCAAATTTTTCATTTTTTCTCCTTATTTCCGCAATTAAGCGGTGAATGGTATATGATTTTTGTTTATTTTCTTGCGTTATGCAACGTTTATCGTCGCAGTTTTTTTCTATAAGGTTATCTCGAAATGATTTGCGCGATTTCGTAGAGTTTCTCGTCAAATCCTTTCTTACAAGCGAGTGCTTCGAGAACGGTGGTGTCAAAGATTTCGCCGCCCTTTATGCCTATAACTCTGCCGCTTTGACCGCATTCGATGAGTTCCACCGCTCTGCACGCCATTTTTGCCGCGAGGACTCTGTCCTCAACCGTCGGATTTCCGCCTCTTTGCATCCATTTGAGAGCCATATGATTGACTCGTCTGCCCGTTGCGTCGCTTATCTTTTGAGTGAGTTCGTCGGTGAGTTCGGTTTTGCCTTCCGCAAGCACGATGATAGCGGAAGATTTGCCTCTGTCGAATCCGTCCTTTATGGTTTTTGCAACCTCGTCGACGTCGGTTGGCACTTCGGGAACGATGACGTATTCCGCGCCGCCCGCAACCGCGCTGTTGAGAGCGATGTTTCCGCACTCTCTGCCCATAACTTCCAAAATCATAATTCTGTCGTGAGAAGTGATGGTGTCGCGAAGTTTCAAGATTGCGTCCACAACCGTGTTGCACGCCGTGTCGAAGCCTATCGTGGAATCGGTGTAACCCATATCGTTGTCAATCGTGCCGGGGATGCCGATAACGTTGAGCCTCGTTTGCTCGTGCATAGCCTCAACGCCCCTGAACGAACCGTCGCCGCCTATGACGATAAGGTTTTCGATGCCTTTGTCGAGAAGGTTGTTCACCGCCTTTTGCATAACTTCGGGGTCGATAAATTCGGGGCATCTGGACGAGCGCAAAATAGTGCCGCCTGCGTGAACGCAGTTGGATACGCTGGAATATTCCATTTTGAAGATTTCGTCGTTGACAAGACCTTTGTAGCCGTGTTTTACGCCGTACACCTCGAATCCGTGATTCAAGCCGTATCTTACGCAAGCGCGAACGCAAGCGTTCATACCGCTGGCGTCGCCGCCGCTCGTAAGCACTGCGAATTTCTTTGGTTTAGAATTTACTTTTGCCATAAGATTACCTCTTTGCAATAAAATTTTTATTTGGTTTTATTTTGGATTAAGGCTTCGCCTTCCGCAATTATTAATTATTAATTAATAATTATTAATTATTTTTCGTTCAACATACTTCACCCTGCTCATTCCAAGTACGTCTTCGAGCCGAGAGAGCAAATCGGGGCAAATTTCCACTCGCTGCGAAAATTCCATAAGTTTGGACACGCCGTTTTGCTTGACTTGCGCTTGACAAGGCGTGTTGCCGGGGTGCATTGCCAAAACGTCCGCAACCATATCCTTTTCAACGTTGTTGAACACCAACACGTACAATATGCCGTTGCTCTTTTTTGCCGAAGGCTCTGCATGCTTGACTTCCGCGTCCGAGTTTTTCCAAAGTTCGAGTTTTTCGATGGAAATCTTGGGTTCGCTCTCGTCGCGCAAATCGATTTTGCCCACCACTTTAAGCGGTGCGTCGGCAAGAAGCAACTCGCCGTACTTTTCGTATGCGCGCGGATACATCGAAAACGCAATCGAACCCGACCTGTCCTCTACTCTGCCGACGGCAAATTTTTGCTGTTTGGACGTGACTTTCTTTTCCGCAGACGACACGATACAGCCGAATTTGACTTGCTTGTTTTCGAGGTTTTTGTCAACCACCATATTGACGTTGCCGTCCTCGTCCGCTTCCTCGACGAACAACATACTCGTGTCGAAATCGAACTCGTGCTTGTCGTCGCGATAGTCGTCGAGAGGGTGTCCCGAAAGATACATTCCCAGCACTTCTTTTTCGTATTTGAGAATGTCGGATTTCGGGTATTCTTCGGTTTCGGTATACTTGATTTCTTCGTCCTCGATGAGTTCGTCAAACAAGGACATCTGACCCGAAAGTTTGTTCTTCTTGTCGGCAAGGACGGTGTCCATAATGCGCTCGTAGGAAGCCATAAGCGTTGCTCTGGTCTTGCCGAAACTGTCGAGCGCGCCGCCCTTGATAAGACTTTCGATCATACGCTTGTTCACCTGTCCCGCGCAACGGTCGAGGAAGTCGCGAATGTCTTTGAACGGACCGTTTTGCGCTCTCTCGCTCAAAACGTATTCCATAGCCTGCTCGCCCACGTTCTTTATGCCCATAAGACCGTAACGCACGTTTTCGCCTTCTATCGAGAAGTTCTTTTGCGAGCGGTTAATATCCGGCGAAAGAGTCTTGACGCCCGTTCTTCTCAGATAGTTCATATAGTGCTTCACTTCGTCGGCGTTGGTGATACGGTTGTTCACCACAGCCACGATAAAGTGAGTGGGATAATAGCATTTGAGATATGCGGTTTGATAAGTAAGGAACGTGTACGCCGCCGCGTGCGACTTGTTGAACGCGTAACTTGCAAACTTCAATATCTGGTCGAAAAGGTGGTTTGCGATTTCCTCGCTTACGCCGTTTGCAACCGCCCCGGGAACGTATTTGCCCGTCTTGTCGCCTTCGAGTTTGCCGCCGTGCAGGAATATGTCTCGTTGCTGTTCGAGAACGGCGAGTTTCTTCTTTGCGATAGCGCGTCGCATAATGTCCGCGCCGCCGAAACTGAATCCCGCAATCTTCTGCGCGATTTGCATAACCTGCTCTTGATACACTATGCACCCGTAGGTGTTTTCCAAAATCTCTTTGAGAAGCGGGTGCGCATACTGCACTTGGTCGGGGTGACGTTTGCCTTCCAAGAACAAGTCGATAAACTGCATAGGACCGGGACGGTACATCGAAATGCCTGCCACGACGTCTTCGAGGTTGTCCGGTTGAAGTTGCGCCATAAACTTTTTCATGCCGCCGCTTTCAAGTTGGAACACCGCCTCGCAATCGCCCGATGCAATCAGTTCGTATACCTTGTGATCCTCGTAGCCGAGTTTGTGGAAGTCGAGGTCTATTCCCTTGTCCGCCTTGATGAGTTTCAATGCCTCGTCGATGTCGGTAAGCGTTTTAAGTCCCAAAAAGTCCATTTTGAGAAGTCCGAGTTCCTCGACGATAACCTTGTCGAATTGCGTCGTGACGATAGGACCGTTTCTCGAAAGCGCGCAATGCTCGACGATAGGGTCTGCGCATATAACCACGCCGGCGGCGTGCATCGAAGTCTGGCGCGGCATACCTTCGAGTTTCATCGCGATGTCGATGACGTTCTTTGCCGTCGGGTTGTTGTCGTATATCTTTTTGAAGTCCTCGCTATAAAAATCGCTACCTTCGGTAAGCACTTGCGGCAGAAGCGGCTTGCCCATTGCGGGGATTTCCTTAACCCAGTTCGCCGCCTCGTTGTACGGCACATCCAGAACGCGCGCGACGTCCTTTACGACAGCCTTTGCCGTCATAGTCGAATACGCGATAATCTGCGAAACGTTGTCTTTACCGTACTTTTTGATGCAGTAATCTATGATTTCCTGTCGTCTGACGAAGCAGAAGTCCACGTCGAAGTCGGGCATCGAAACGCGCTCCTCGCTCAAAAATCTTTCAAAAAGAAGTTGATATTTGAGGGGGTCGATGTCGGTTATGCCGATGCCGTACGCAACGATAGAGCCGCAGCCGCTTCCGCGCCCCGGTCCTACGGGGATTCCCATTTGTTGCGCCGCGTGAACGTAGTCCCACACGATAAGGAAGTAGCCGTCGAATCCGCACTTGTGGATAACGCCCAGTTCGTATTCCAAACGCTTCGTGATTTCGTCGTTTATATAGCCGTATTTTCTCTTTACGCCCGCGTAGGCAAGGTCGCGAAGATATTGCGCTTCGTCTCGGTCGCCCATTTCCTCGTTGGTGTATTTAGGAATGATAGAGGCGTGTTTCGTTATGAAATAGTCGCCATCCACTTTGTCTGCTATTTCTCTCGTCGTCGCAATGGCTTCGGGACACCAACCGAACAGTTCCGCCATTTCGTCGCCCGATTTGAGATAGAACTCGTCCGTCTCGAATCTCGCGCCGTTAATTTCGCTCTTTTTGCAACCGAGAGTTATGCACATCATCGTGTCTTGTATGTCTGCTTCTTCCTTTTCGATGTAGTGCACGTCGTTTGTGGCAACAACTTTTACGCCTATCTCTCTTGCGATTTGGCAAAGCGGATTGAGTACGATTTTGTCCTCTTGCAAATGATGGTCCTGAAGTTCGATATAAAAATCTCCCGGCTCGAAAATGTCTCGCATTTCGATTGCCGCCGCCTTTGCTTCCTCGTACTTTCCTTGCAAAAGAAGGTGCGGCACTTTGCCCGCAAGACACGCCGAAAGGCAGATAAGTCCCTCGCTGTGCTCTCTTATATGCTTAAGGTCGATACGCGGTTTCATATAGAATCCGTCAACGAACGCGAGCGAGGAAAGTTTCATAAGGTTTTTGTAACCCGTCATATTTTTGGCGAGCAAAATGAGGTGATAACGCTGTTTAAGCACGTCCGCCGTCTTTGCATACATATCGTCGGCGACGTAAAATTCCTCGCCGATGATAGGCTTTATTCCGTCTTGACGAAGCACGGACACGAACGTATGCACGCCGTACATATTGCCGTGATCGGTGATCGCGACGGCGTCCATACCCCTTGCTTTAAGCGCGTCGCAAAGAGGGTGAGTTTTTATGGTTTTTTTCGGATCGTTCGGGTCGGGCGCAACCTGCAAAAGGCGCACCGCACCGTCCAACAAACTGTATTCCGTATGCAAATGTAGATGTACAAAATCCGTCATATTTACCTTATGTGATATATTTTTGTGTATTCTGTCTGTTGCGTGAGTGTTCAGCACTCGGTTATCTTTTCTATCTTGTGTTTCAAGACGTCTGCTTGATGCTTTTGAATTATTTGGCTTCGCAGCCTCCGAGACGTTGCTCGTAGACAGGCGGAGCCGTAGTTTATGGGACGACGAAGAATCGTTGTGAGCATCCACTTTCGTCGTTGCAACTGCCGAGCCGCCTCAAAGTTGCAACCCCTTACGTCACAAACAAATGCTCTGATTTGTTTGTGACAGGACGTTTGCGCCAAAATATTTGTCAAGCCATCTTGAAAAGATGGGTGACAAGTGTTTTGCACTCGGCGCAACTCAATTATTAATTAAGATTGGCAAGTTCTACAATCTTTCTCAGTCTATGATTTAGGCAACTCTTGCTTACGCCCAAAATCTCTGCAAGTTCACTGAGCGAGGCTTCGGGGTGGTCTGCCCTTGCGTCCGCCGTTTCTTTGAGTTGGGCGGGAAGCGAATCGAACATATCCTTGTTTCTCAACTCGCCTATCGCAAGCAAATGTTTGCTCGCCGCCGTAAACGTCTTGTCGAGATTTGCCGTTTCGCAGATTATCACGCGGTTGAGGCTGTTTGCCGTTTCCCTTTCGTCGATTATCGACCTAAGTTTCAGCACGCAATCGGCAAGGTCGAGAGTGGCAAGCGCTTTGACGATTTCGTCTTTGTCCTTGACGTACACGAGTTTGTGTTCCCCTCTGTCGCTCATACGCGTGTTTATGCGAAGGTCGCTCAAAAGTTCCATCACGTCGTCGGCAAAGAGGTCGTCGTCGAGTTGAAGTTCGAAGTGATAGCCGTCCCTCTTTTCGCTTTGGTCGGACGTAGAGGGAACGTAAACGCTTCCGCAACCGAGGAAAAGACCTTTGAAATACGCAACTTTCGTCGCAATCGTCGTCACCACGTCTTGCGGTATGCCCTCGACGAATGCAAGATACTCGTCGACGTTGATTTTCATAAGTCCGAAATCCTCGATAGCCTGCTTTGAAAATCCGCTCGGCACTTGCACCGAACACGCTTCCGCACCCGTTTTGGTCTTGTCGAGCGACAACTCGAATTCTGCGGGATACAAGGTTTTGAGCAGTTCAACCACCTTCAAACCCTCGTCGTAGTCGGCAAGCCAAAAGCAGAGATTGTATCTCTTTTTTGCAATCTCTATGCTCCCGCACGACTTTGCGAGCGCACTCAAAAACGCCACGATTTCTTCGCGTTTTTTAGGCAATACGCCAAGCAATTCTTCTCTTGCGCTGTCCTTGAAACTTTTTTGCATATCTATTCCTTTTGCCGTTATCCTTTATTTTTCCCTTACGATTCTCGCTTCTTGAAAACCGCCTGCTCCGTCGTTTTTGCAAAATCGATTTTCAGGCGACTTTGCATATCTTTTCAAACCGTTTATTTATGCCGTTTTGCGCTTTATTCGCAAAAACTCTTTTTGTCCTTAAACGTCGGCTTTCTCCCGTCTATGCCGAACACCCTTTCTCTCGGCAAATCGTATTTTTCGATAAAAGCCGCAATTTTGTCCATTTTCCCGAGTTTTTTCGCGTCGTGAGCGTCCGTGCCGACAATGAAGTTTACGCCGCTTTCCACAAGAGTGGCAACCGACCTTTCGAGTGCGTCCAGATGCTTTTCGTTGAGTTCGATATATACGCCTTGCTTTTTTGCTTCCTCGCACACTCTTTCGACGTCCACAAGTGCGCGGTGATTGAGGTGCGCAATGCAATCTATCGGAAATTTGCGCATTGCCTCGATGTACGCCGCCGTGTTGACCTCGACGAGTTCTTTTCTCTTTTCGAGTCCGCAAAATCCGTTCTTAAAGAGCCACGCCCTCGCATATCCGCCGCGCTTTTCGCCCTTAAACCCGATGTAGCGATGAAAGCCTATGGCAAGCACGTCGCACTCTCTTATGACGTCGCTCGGCACGTCTATGTCCCCTTGCGGATTGACGAGATTCGCCTCTATTCCGCAAAGCACTTTCACGGGCAAATCGAGCGATTGCGCTTCTTCCTTTTGCTTTTTGAACTTGCGCCTCGTCATATGAAAAATCGTGCTTGCAAAACTATGGTCCGTCACGGCGATTTCGCGTATGCCGAGCAAAGAGGCAGCCGCCGCTTGTCGTTTGAGCGTCGCCCGTCCGTCGCTTGCATATGTGTGGGTGTGATAGTCGCCGTAAATTTTCATGGTTTCCTCGTGCGCATACGCATACATACACATAGCGCATATGCGCAAACTTAATAGAATTATACATTATAAAACTTTATTAATCAATATAATTTTGCCACAAAATAATTTTGCCGCAAATTTGCACAAATCCGTCACAATTTTGTCTTAATTTATCCGCTTCCCTCGTTCCGCTTTTAGAAAACTATCGCCGCTTCGTTTATTGCTTTTGTAATTTGTTTTTCCAATAAAAAATTTCAATTCTATAAATCGTTTCATTCGTCATTCGATTGTGACAAATTCTTCTTCAAGAAGAATGCCGAACTTTGCAAAGACTTCTTTTTTGCAAAGCGCGACGAGGGCAAGATAATCTTTCGCGCTCGCGCCACCCACGTTGACGATGAAATTCGCGTGCTTTTGCGACACTTGCGCGCCGCCGATTTTCACGCCTTTCAAGCCGCAATCGTCAATGAGTTTTCCGCTCGGGATTTTGCCGTTTTTGAACACGCTTCCGAGCGAGGGCAAACTCGGCTGTTTGTCTTGCCTTTTTCTCAAAAACTCTCTTGCCTCGTTTATGGACTGCTCGGCACTCTTCTTTTCAAGTTTCAACTCGGCTTTCAACACGATTCCGTCCACCCCTTTTCTATACGCAAGGTCTTTTGAATTTATGCTTATTTCTCGTATGTTGTTTTGTATACGATTTTTGTCGCAATTTGCACAATCGAGGTTTAATACATCGATTTTTGTCACATAATCGCCGATTTGCGACGAAAACGCACCTGCGTTCATTTTCAGCGCGCCGCCCAAAGTGCAAGGCACGCCGCTCAAAAATTCAAGACCGCCGAGTCCTCTTTTTCGTCCCTCGAACGTGATTTTGGCAACGCTTGCGCCGCCCTCGCAAACGGCTTTTTCGCCCTCGAATTTCACGCCGCAAAGTCCTTTTAAGCACACCGAAACCTGTCTGCAATTCCCGTCGCAAACGAGCGTGTTCGAGCCGCTTCCAAGCATTGAAAAATCGACGTTTTCTGCCCTCAAAACGTCTATTAATTCAACCGCTTTTTCCACGCTTTGCGGATAGAAAACAAATGCCTGCCCGCCCCCTTTGAACGTCGAGATTTCCTTTGCGCTTTTCCACGCGCCGTATACGCCCGTTTGGCTTTTTATATACTCTTTTATATCCACGATTCACTATATGAAAACGGAACGAAAAAAGACGATTTTCATCGCCTTTTATCAAAGTTTTATTGTAAAAAATATGAATTATCAATCGACTTTCGAGTCGTTTTCGTTTTCTTGATTTATATCTTCGCGTTTATCTTCGTTTAAGCCTTCGTTTTTATCTTCGACTTTGTTGAGAGCCTCGATTATTCTTTCCGCAATCGGATAGGAAACGCCGTCCACTTTTGCGATTTCTTCGGGCGTTTTGAGGCGCATTTCCTCAACCGAACCGAACTCTTTTATCAGCCTTGCACACAGAGTTTTTCCAACGCCTTGAATGGATTTCAACGCGCTTTCGCTCAAGTGTTTGCTTCGCAAATTGCGATGGAAAGTGATTGCAAAGCGATGCGCTTCGTCACGGATTCGCTGCAAAAGTTGAAGCGCGACGCTGTCTTTGGGCAATACGATAGAAGTTGTCGGCGCGCTTCCCAAAAACACTTCTTCTTCACGCTTTGCAAGCGACAAAATTTCGATGTCCTCTCTGCCCGTTTCCCTTTGCGCTTCCATTGCGTAGGCAAGTTGTCCCTTGCCGCCGTCAATGACCAAAAGATCGGGTATTGACGAGAAACTTTCATCCTCGCTCGTTGCGATTTCATTGAGTCTGCGTATAAGCACTTCCTTCATACACGCAAAGTCGTTGTTGCCGGCAACCGTCTTGATTTTGAATTTTCGATAGTGCGATTTTTTAGGTTCGCCGCCCTCGAAAACCACCATACTCGCAACTTTATCAGTGCCTGATATGTGCGATATGTCGTAACATTCCATACGGTTTGGCAAGGTTTTGAGATTGAGCAGTTCGCCGAGTTGCTTCACCGCGCCTTGCGTGCGAAGCACCTTTCTTTCCTCTTGCGTGCCGTGTTTGGTCATAGCGTCGTATGCGTTCGAGTGTGCAAGTTCGAGAAGTTGTTTTCTCGCCCCCTGCTTTGGTTCTACCACTCTTACCGTGTGCGAGCAAAGCGAATTGACCGCCTTTTCAAGCGATTCTTGATCTTCGACGTTGTCGGTGACGATTTCGTCGCAAAGCGGCGCGTTGTTCTGATAATACTGCAAAAGATAACTTGCAATGTCCTCGTCGCAAGAATCCACGATTACGTTTTCGCCACCCACGAGTTTGCCCGCGCGCACGACGAGCATATTGATTGCAGAGATTATGCCGTTTGTTTCAAACGCGAATATGTCGAGATTGAAGTCTTTTGGAAGCGCGCTGACCTGCTTGCGCACGAGTTTGTCCAAAAGCGCGAGTTTGTTGCGATAGTTCAGCGCAACCTCGAAGTTTTCTTCCTTTGCAAACTTCATCATCTTTTCGGTGAGCGTGCGCTCGACTTCCTTGTCGTTGCCCCTCAAAAAGTCGATGACCTTTTGCATTTCCGCCTTATATTCTTGCACGCTGACCTTATGCGTGCAAGGCGCAAGGCAACGTCCCAAGTGCATATTAAGACACGGGCGCGAGGGTTTGGACATATCCCGCTTGCACTCGCGAATGGGAAACGCCGTGTGAATGAGGTCGAATATGTCGCGGATATTGACCGATTGCATATACGGACCGAAATATTTTGCTCCGTCGTTTTTGAGTTTCCGAACAAGTTCGATGGTCGGATACGGCTCGCGCATATCGATACGCAAAAACGGATACGCCTTATCGTCTTTCAAAAGTATGTTGTATCTCGGCGTATGCTTTTTGATGAGATTGTTTTCGGTCAGAAGCGCGTCAACCTCGCTCGCGCAGATTATATAGCGAAAATCGGCGACGTGATCCAGCATCGCCATAACCTTTGCCGTGCGGTTGGACAGATTGAAAAAGTACGAGCGAAGTCTGTTTTTGAGATTCTTCGCCTTGCCGACGTAGATAATCTCGCCTTGCTCGTCAAGCATCATATAAACGCCCGGATTGTCGGGTACGTCTTTTATTTTCGCCTTAAAATCAACCATTTTGCCTCTGTTTTATCGTTTTTACACGATTCGTGTTTTTTTGTCGATTTATATGAAAATTGCTCATATACAACACTTTTCGTGTTTTGCTCTATATTTTTGCAAGTATAATATCGCCGTTATTTGCAGATTTAACCGCTTTTCGATACATTTTGTATTGATTTGAAACACGACACGTGTTTTATGCGCACATCGCGGCATAGTCGTTTTTCACGCCGTCTTTGAGCGTGCCTTTGGCGATATTGAGGGATATTATTTGCTTACACTTCCTCGCACTGAGGAAATCGCGCATAATTATGTTGACGCAATCGAAGTAATCTTTGCCTTCGAGCGTTGAAATGAAACTCGTTGCGTTTTTGTCGTGCGTGCCTTCGTAGAACTTCGGACCGATTATCGCAATCGGGTCGGTGAGTTGCATTTGCATAACAAACAGTCCGCCCTCGCTTTGTCTGTACTTTTCGACGTAAGTCGGGATTGCCTTTTCGAGATAAGTCTTTGACGACTTTTTGTTGAGAGAACCGTCGTAGAATGATTGAAGCGAACTGCCTTTTCTCGTTCCGCCGTCGTTGTTTCTTTGGAACAGATAATTCTTGTTCGTAACAAAACTCGAATTTTCGTTCGTTCCGAACTCGTTGCCCCAAAATACGATAGCCTTGCCTCTTACGGCGCCGAGCGTCAACGATTTTACGAAATCGAGGTCGGATTGCCCTGTATCGTTTTCAACCATAAGCCCCGCAAGTTTTTCGCAAAGCACGCCGTCAACGCAGTTCATAACCACGTCACCGCCTTTGAAATGCTGAAAATCGAGAATGAGCGTTTCGCTCGGATTCGTCTGCAAGAACTCTTTTATATCATCGACGATAGGTTCGAACAATTCGCCCGAAATAGGACCGTGGAATATAAACATCGAGCCGTATTTATGTTGAACTCGTATATCGAAATACCTTGCGCCGCAAGCCATTTGTTCTTTTATGGTTTTGTCCTGCGTTTTTGCCGCCCACATCATATCTTGCGTGCCCGAATCGTGCGAGCCTGCAATAACGACGTTCGTCAAGAGAGCGTCGTCACGGATATAACTCATCCACTTGCTCAAAAACTCGTCGGGATTCTGCTTGTCGATTGCCTTGCTCGCCACGCCCGCCATAGAGCCTGCGATAACGCCGATGCAAAGCGCCGCGCACAACAACGCAATCAACGCGATTTTGCCTTTCTTTTTCATAAGTCCACCTCACGGATATTATACCTTTATTCGAAAGCAAAATCAATGGCAAAACTCAATCAATTCAGCGTCTTGTTGCAAAAACAGTTACTCGTGCTCGTCGTCGTATCGGTATCCGTGCTATTCGTGAACGCGAGCGCTGCAAGTATACCAATCATAACCGCCGTTTCCCGCCTCGAAAAATCGCCGTCGGATATAAAAACTATCATTACGATGAGCAAAAACAAATACCAGTTGTCTTCAAACATACTCGACCTCTTTGACTTTTTACCACAATATGTCGCAAAATGCGCCAAAGTTACAAAAACTTCGTCTTCATATATGCGCTAAAATCTATGTATGGAAACGAAAATCGACTATATCGACGAACAAACCGTCCTCGACTATATACCTCGCAACGCAACGCTTCATTCTCTTGCGGAATTCTTTTCCGCCTGCTCGGACGCAACGCGAAACAAAATCATATGTGCGCTTTGCATAAGCGAAATGTGCGTAAGCGATTTGTCGAGAATACTCGGCATAAATCAAACCACTTGCTCGCACCAACTTCGACTTTTACGCGCGGCGGACATCGTAACCCAACGTCGCGACGGGAAAATCATATATTACTCGCTCAAAAACAGAAAAATCGAAAACGTGCTTCTTGCAGGCGTGGATTTTCTCGACTTGTAAAAATCTCGTATAACGGTAAAATCAATAAAAATTGCAAATTATAAAGTCAATAAAGAAATCGCCCGTTCGGACAATTAAAAAGCACAAATAAAGTCAACAACGCAAAAAACGTACAAAAAAAGCGGATTTTTATCCGCTTTTTTCCTTTGTTTTAGCAGTTTTTATATCTTCGTTTTATTTGTCGTTTGCGCCGTCGTTTTCGTTATCGCAATCGCCGTTTCCGTCGCCTTTATTGCCTTTTTCTTCATTACTCTCGTTATTTTCGCGCGGATAATCATCCGAAAACTCGTCAAAAGGCGAATCGCCGTAGGGACGTGTTTCTTCATCGAAATCATCGGAATCCGTCTTTTCGGATTCGGATTTGCGATGACGGTCGTTTTTGCGCAACGCCTTGCCGACGAGTATTGCAATGCGCTTGTAAATAAACTGCAACGCATAATCGATTGCAACCAGAATCGCGGTGCCGAACAAAGCGATCATCCAGTATTGAACCTTGTCGATTATCGAAGAATCGAGCACGATGTTGTGGCATACAAAGTACAAAAGCGCGAGCGCGCCGTTGATATAAACGATTTTGACGATGAGTTGAACCCACCACTTGATTTTGTCCTTGTGATTGAGCATTGCGCCCGAAATGATTGCCATAGGTCCGAAATACACAACGTAGCCCATAACCGAGAATACGTCGCCCGCAACCAAGAACGACAGTCCTGCGGACACGACGTACGCAAGCACCGACGAAAGGTAGTACTTTTGCGAAAGCGGGACCATAAGCGCGACTGCGGCGGCAATAAAAAAAGCAACCGTGCTGAATTTTACGACGACGCCGAGCCAAACCATCAGCAAAGCCACCGCCGCGCTTATGCCGGCGAGAGCCACGCGGTAGACCGCTTCTTGTCGTGAAATTTTCTTGCGATTGCGTTTCATAATATATAAGGTATTCAAATATTCCACTGCGTGCGCAGCACGCATAAATGATATTTTATGATTATATATTGCGGGTATAAAGTGCGTTATTTGCGAGTTAAGCAAGAAACACACTTTATTGTAAAACGCGATATTGAGATGAAAAACAAGGAAACAATGCTTGAATGGCAACCCTAATTTACTTGTTGTAAATGAGTTGACAGGCAAGCGTTGTTGACGCAGTTATTCACTCAATAGCACGTTTTATTTTAAAACGCGATATTGAGATGAAAAACAAGGAAGATGCGATTTTTGAACAACGAGCGTACTTAGGCGTACGTGACTTGCGAAAAAATCGCATTTGACGCGGTTGTTCGCTCAATAGCGCGTTTTAGCAGCAACGAATGAGGTCGCCCCCCATACACTCACAACAACAATCCGCACACCAAAGCGCTTGACAAGCCGAGCAAAGTCCGTCGGCTACGTCGGAATCGCGTTGGGAATAGGTGCGATTGGACGCTTGGTCGGATTTGCCGTAAACGCCTTGCGAGCCTTGCTTGTCGTAGGGACGAGAACCGTCTATTTTCTTTTTGAGGTTGTTCAAGGCACGAGTGTATTTGTCGTTGGACGGGTCCATTTCGATTGCCATTTCGAGTTGCTTTTTGCTGTCGTTGAGCCAGTTTTTCTCATAAAAAACAATGGACTGATAGTAGTGCCATTCCGCGCCGCGATAGGATATTTCGTCAAGAGTGCGTTGCGCGCCTTCGACGTCCTTGTTGCGAATTGCGTTGCGCACGATTTCAAAAGACGAATCGCCGTCACCCGTGACGGTTGCGGATTCGTGGGAAAGTTCCATCGCTTGCTGATATGCGTCGTCGAGTTGTGTGAGCATACGCGCCGCTTGCGCGCCCTCGTCGCCCTCGTCGAAAACACGCTCTTGATAATAAGCGCGCTTTTGTTTGTATGCTTCGAGAATTTCGCTTTGAGATGCGTCCTTGCTTACGCCAAGAATCACAAACGGGTCATTCGGCATTTATCTTCTCCTTTGAGCAGTCGCTCTAATTGCATCTTTATTCCGAGATATATTGTGTTGCTCAACACGCCCTCATACATTTTTATGTCCATAGCGTTGTATGAGCCGACCATCTTGTTATAGGTCGAATTGAGCAAAAACGAGAGTTCATCTGCGTTTTTGGCAAGATAATCTTGCTTTTGTGTGCATTTGCCGTAATTCAGCACGAGCGGATTATATTCGTCGGACTTGCTGTCCTTTTCAACGTCGTCGACGGCGTCGAGCAAATATATTAGCCTGCCGAGATTGTAGCAAAACGTGTCGATATTGTCATCGGTCTTTATCAAAAGCCTCGTCATATCGCGCATAAGCGTTGCGAAAGTGTCGGCAACTCGGTCTATACTGTCGCAGTTTTCCTTTTCGAGTTTCCTCAAATCCGAAAAACTTTTTTGCATAATTTCGTCGATTTTTCCGAGCCTTTTCGCCGCTTTTTTCTTGCGCGGCGCGAGCATATCTTTGAGTATCGCGCGCGACTTTTTGCCGTCGTATACATCATCTTCGAGGTTGTAGTATACGAGCATAACTGCTATGTCGGCAATCTTTTTTGAAAGCACGTCGGTCTTGACGACCACCTTTTTCTTGCCGTTGTAGGCGCACAACTTACGCTCGAATGTCACGGGCGTGTTTGTGAGCGAATGCAAAAGCACGTTGTAAAAAGTCACGTCATAGTTGGTGCAAAGTCTCGTAAATTCCGCACCCGTTTCGCCGAGAGTTTTGCAAAGTCCGCAATAAAAGGATTGAAACACGTTGAAATCCTTGATATACATATTGAGTTTATCGGGAATAACGTATCCGAACATTTTGTTGCCTCTTTGTATAATAATATACTCTTTGTCTTAAACAATCCTTAAAACTCGCCGCCGAGTTGCATTGTGTGGATTGCCTAAATTTATGCGGTGATTTCGTCCGCCACTTCGAGCACGGTTTTCTTGACTTCCGTTCTGTCGATAACTTTGGTGTGAATCTCTTTTGCGTCCTCGAGTTCGAGTATGCAATCGGGACATTCGAGCGCGGTGAGATTGTAAAGTTTGACGACCGCCTTGTACGAATCCCTTTCCCTCGAACCGATTGCGCCGAGCACGTCAATCGGGAATTTGTACGGATTTGCCGTAGACAAAACGACGGTCGGGGTTTCGTCGTCGGTTTCGCAAGAATAGTCGTTGTACACGCTTGCCGCAACCGCCGTGTGGGTGTCCATAATGTAGTCGTCGAGGTCAAAGAAGGTGGAAATGGCGTTTTTTGTGTCTTCTTCATCAGCCCAACCCGCGACGAAATTGTCGAGATTCACTTCGTCGAAGTCTATCTCGAATCTGCCCGTCTTTTTGAGGCTGTCGTAAAGCTTACGCACTTTTTCGTCGTCGCGGTCGTAAATCTCGTATATAAGTCTTTCGAGATTGCTCGACACCAAAATGTCCATTGACGGCGACATCGTTTTGTAAAACACGCGATTTATATCGTATACGCCGTCGTTGAAAAAGTCGGTGAGCGCGTTGTTTGCGTTGGACGCAACGATAAACTTTTCAACGGGCAAACCCATACGATAAGCGTAATATCCGGCAAGTACGTCGCCGAAGTTGCCCGTCGGGACGGCAAAGTTTATTTTGTCGCCGAGTTCTATTTCGCCGCTGTCCACGAGGTCGCAGTATGCGGATATATAGTAGGCGATTTGAGGCGCGAGTCTACCCCAGTTTATTGAATTTGCAGAAGACATCGCAATGCCTTTTGCTTTGAGTGCGTCTATTGTTTCCTTGTCGTTGAAAACTCGTTTCACCGCCGCTTGCGCGTCGTCGAAGTTGCCTTTTATGCCGAAAACGTGAACGTTGCCGCCCTCTTGCGTGACCATTTGCAAGCGTTGCATTTCGCTCACGCCGCTAACGGGATAAAACACCGCAACGTGCGTGCCGTCTACGTCCTTAAAACCTTCGAGCGCGGCTTTCCCGGTGTCGCCGCTCGTTGCGGTGAGCACGAGAGTTTGCTCGTTTATGCCGAGTTTTTTCTTGCTCGCAGTGAGAAGATACGGCAAAACGGTGAGCGCAATATCCTTAAAAGCGCAAGTCGGGCCGTGCCAAAGTTCGAGCATATAGAGCCCGTCCTCGACCTTGACGAGAGGACATACCGCGTCGTCGTCGAAGCGGTTGTAGGCGCGTTTGGCATATCCCAAAAGTTCCTCGAAAGAAAACTCGTCCATATACATAGACAAGATTTTCGCCGCGCGTTCGGGATAGTCGAGCGGAATGAGATTTTCGATGTCTGCAAGACTTAAAATCGGGAATGACGACGGAACGAAAAGTCCGCCGTCATCCGAAATGCCTTTTACGATAGCCTCGCTTGCCGAAATCTCGATTTTTGAGTTTCTAGTGCAAGTGTACTTCATCTTTTTCGTTGTGCATTGCAATTACGCGCGAATGAAATCAGGGAAATTTTCCTCGTTTTCGCTCACCGTAACCACGAATTTGGTGTCGGTGTTCTTTGCAATCTCTCTGAGGTCGTCAAAGAAGTCTTTCATTTCGAAAACGGTTTTGCCGAGCATTCTGTGCGCGCCGTCGATGTAGAGCGTTTCGATGTCGTGATTGCCTGCAAGCAAGCCTTTGAGGAAGCCGATAAGCGCTTCTTCGCTTACGGGTGCGTCCCCTCTTTTGAGTTGTTTGGCGTTGACCATACGAACTCTGTAATTGAGAGAGTACATATATCTGTCGGTATCCGTGACGAAAACGATGTCGCCTTTTGCGGTTTCAACGTTGTCGTTTGCCATATCGATGATGATTTTGGTTTTGCCCGTGCCTTTGGCACCAGTTATAAATTTTATCATAAGCCCTCCGCTTATATTTATATTCGGTTATATTATATATAAAAAGTTATCCGATTTCAACCCGCAATTTTCAAAATCGCGCACATTTTTCTATGCGGCAAAAATTAACGGATAAAATCAGCGATTTTTGCTCTTTGAAAGGAAATATGCGTGTCTTTGAGGGTCGAGCAAAGATATCATAGTGTCGAGTTCGCCGTCGCTTATGGCGGTGGTGCGTCCCAACGCGTATTCCTTGTCCGCAAATTCTTTGATTCTCGCCACGAGTTCGTCGCCCTTTTGCACCTTTTCTTCGGTGGGCAACTCGTAGTAGGCGTTTATCCAGTACGCGATTCCCGCAAGCCCGCTGAACGAGTCGACAATCACTCTCGGCGCTCTGCCCAAAATCTTTTCGGTATCGAAAATGTTGTAAATCTCTTGGTCTTTGAGCATACCGTCGGCGTGAATACCCGCCTTGGTGACGTTGAAGTTTTTGCCGACGAACGGCGTTTGAGGCGGAATATGATAACCCATTTCGTCCTCGAAATAGTCGGCAATCTCGCTTATGACTTCGAGATTCATACCGTTTGTAGTGCCTCTGAGCGACGCGTACTCTATCGCCATTGCTTCGAGGGGCGTATTGCCCGTGCGCTCGCCTATGCCGAGCAACGTCGTGTTGACCATCGAGCAACCGTACAGCCACGCCGTCGCGCTGTTGGTGACCGCCTTGTAAAAGTCGTTGTGTCCGTGCCATTCGAGTTGTTCGCTCGGCACTTGAGCGTAGTAGCGAAAGCCGTAAATTACGCCTTGTACGCTTCGAGGCATAGAAGTGCCGGGATAGGTCACGCCGTAGCCCATAGTGTCGCAAGCGCGGATTTTGATTGGGATTCCGCTTTCTTTTGACAATCTCATAAGTTCGATTGCAAACGGAACGACAAATCCGAAATAATCCGCTCTCGTGATGTCCTCGAAGTGACAGCGAGGCACGATTCCTCTGTCGAGAGCCATCTTGACGACTGACAAATACTTGTCCATCGCCTGACGACGAGTCATATTCATTTTTTTGAAGATGTGATAGTCCGAGCAACTCACGAGTATGCCCGTTTCCTTGATTCCGAACTGCTTGACGAGTTCAAAATCCTTTTCGTTTGCGCGAATCCAACTTGTAACTTCGGGAAAATCGTAACCGAGTTCGAGGCACTTTTTTACCGCTTCTTTATCCTTGTCGCTGTAAAGGAAAAACTCGCTCTGCCTTATGATTCCGTTTTTGCCGCCGAGTTTGTGAAGCATTTTGTAAAGTTCCACAATGTCCTTGACCTTAAAAGGCTGCATAGCCTGTTGACCGTCGCGGAAAGTCGTGTCGGATATGTACAATTCCTTTGGACATTCCATAGGAACATGGCGCATATTGAACGCGATTTTTGGGATTTTACCATAGGTAAAAATTTGTCTGTGAAGGTTTGGACGAGCAACGTCTTGCAAGGACGGTTTGTAAGTGTGTTCTTCAAGAAGGTGGTTGCGCTTGTTGTATTCGACTATCATTTGCCCTCCGTCACTCGATGTTTTCGAGCATCTTGTTCTGCACCGCGATTTGAAGCGCGGAAATCATTTCGTCAAGGTCGCCGAGCATAAACTTGTCGATGTTGTAAAGGGTAAGTCCTATGCGGTGGTCGGTGACTCTGCCTTGCGGAAAATTGTAGGTGCGGATTCTCTCGCTTCTATCGCCCGTGCCGACTTGCGCGCGACGATTTTCGGCATATTCCTTTTCCGCTTGCGAACGGTAGAAGTCGTACACGCGGGATTTGAGCACTTTTAGAGCCTTTTCCCTGTTTTTAATCTGACTTCTTTCGTCTTGGCACTCTACAACTATGCCCGTGGGGATATGCGTCATTCGGATTGCGCTTTCCGTCTTGTTGACGTGCTGTCCGCCCGCGCCACCCGAACGGTATGTGTCCACTTTTATGTCGTTTTCGTTGAGGTTGACCTCTACGTTCTGCGCTTCGGGAAGCACCGCAACGGTTACGGTGGACGTATGCACCCTGCCTTGCGACTCGGTTTCGGGAACGCGTTGCACCCTATGCACGCCGCTCTCGAATTTGAGTTTGCCGTATACGCCCTTGCCCGTTATCATAAACACGAGTTCTTTCGCGCCGCCGAGTTCGGTGTAGTTCATATTGACTTCCTCGACTTTCCAGCGGTTGTTTTCGGCGTAATGGCGGTACATTTTCATAAGTTCCGTTCCGAAAAGAGCCGCCTCCTCGCCGCCCGCGCCCGCGCGTATTTCCATAATAACGTTGTTGTCCTCGTCCGGGTCTTTGGGCAAGAGGGATATTTTGAGGTCGTTTGCGTCCTTGTCGAGAGCCTCGCGCAAATCGTCGAGTTCCTGCTTTAACAACGACTTCATATCGGGGTCGGTTTCCGCCGCCGCCATACTCTCGCAATCATCGAAATTCTGCTTATGCTTTTTGTATACGCCGTAAATTTCGCAAATCGGGGCGAGGTCGGAATGTTCCTTTGAAAGCGACTTGAATTTCTCTTGGTCGGATATGTTTTGCGGCAAAGACAAAAGATTGCCCACTTCTTCGTAGCGAGCCTCGATTTTGTCTAATTTTTGAAGCATATCGTCGGATATTTTCATTTTCTTTTCACCACTGCGATACGGTCGAGTCCTTCGATGTCTTTGACAATTTCGACGTCGTAGCCCTCGAATATCGCCTTAATATCGTCTGCCTGTCCCGCGCCGAATTCCAAAAGAAGCACGCCGTCGTCTTTGAGATGTTCGTCGAGTTTGTTTGCGATTATGCGATAGAATTTCAAGCCGTCGCTGTCGCCGTCAAGCGCGAGTTGAGGCTCGAAATCCTTGACTTTGGAATCGAGTTTCTGAACGTCGGACGTCGGAATATACGGCGGATTGGACACGATTACGTCAAACGCCTTGCTTGCCACCGCACCCCACATATCGCCCTTTGAAAAGTCCACCCGAACGCCCGTGTTGAGCGAGTTTGCAAGCGCAACGTCTATTGCGCCCACGCTCACGTCGCACGCGCTCACTTTCGCATTAGTGTTCTTTGCAATCGCAACCGCAATCGCGCCGCTTCCCGTGCACAAGTCGAGAACGTCGCATTGCGTCTGTTTTTCCTTTATCGTCGCAATCGCCTTTTCCACGAGTTCTTCGGTTTCGGGACGAGGGATAAGCACGTTTTTGTTGACGGCAATCTTTATGCCGTAAAACTCGCAATAGCCGAGCGCGTATTGAAGCGGCGTGCCGTCCGACATACGCTTTGCAATGGCTTCCGCGTTGTCAAACTCGGTTTTGGTGAGGGTTTTGAGAGATTGAAGTTCGCTTCTCTTTTTGCCCGTAACCTCGACGAGCAACCAGTCTATATCCGCCTCGTCAGCACCTTTCGCAATATTTTGAAGTTTGGCTCTCGCAACGCCGTAAGGCACTTTTATATCGAATTTCCTTTCTTCAAGATTTGGATTTTCATCCATAGCAAGCACGGTTTTGAACGCTGTGAGCGACACTTCAAGCATATCGTCGGTAGGTTCTTTGGTGGTAAGTTTTTGAAGTGCCATACCAGGGGCGCGAAGTATGCGTACGAAAAGACAATCGCTCTTTGCAAGCAATTTCAAAAGTTCGTAGGATACGCCCGCAACGACCGGTAAGAACAACAGTTTGAATCCGAGTTTTATAAGCGCGTTGAGCACCTTTGCGCCGCCGACGTCGCTCGACACGACAAGTCCGCACTTCTCTATCATAAAGTTGACGAGCACGAAAACCATTATACTCACCGCTATCACGAAAAACAGGAACGTCGTTCCGCAGCGAGAGTGCTCTCTCGGCATATGCTTTGCGTTTTCGACTGTGAGGTCGAGCCCTCTTTCATAACAGGATATGACCTTGTGTTCCGCGCCGTGATACATAAACACTCTGCGCACGTCTTTCATAAGCGTGACGAGAAGAATGTAGGATATGAAAGTCAAAAGCATAAGTCCGCCTTCGATGAGGCTGTACCAAAGGCTTTTGAGCGACGAGGATGCGATTGCCGCTATGTTGTCGCATATGAGCGAAGCAAGGAAGTTCGGCAAAAACACGAAAAGTCCGACGGCGAGCAGTACGCCCAAAACCACCGAGAAGCCCATAAGCACGTTCATCGGATTGATTTTGAGTTTGTCCGCCATCCATTTGTCGAGTTTGGACGGCTCGGCGTAATCGCCGTACACTTCGGCAGAGCGCATCATAATGCCCGTACCTTGAAAGAGTTGGGTGAAAAGATTGACCACGCCTCTTACGAACGGCAAACGTAAGAACGCATTGCGTTGTTTTGCGTCCTTGACGTACTTGCTTTCGACGGTAATATCGCCGTCGGGCGTGCGAACGGCGGTTGCGATAGAGCGTGCGCCCTTCATCATAACGCCTTCGAGAACGGCTTGTCCGCCGATGTTGGTCCTACGTACGATTTTGGTCTTTCTGTCGATAACGTTTTTTTGTTTCGGCTCTTTGTTTTTTGTGTTTTTGTCTTTCATATCTATTCTGACGCAGTTATTCGCCCAATAGCACTTTTTGTGCGATATTGAGATGTATATCGAGGAAGGTGCGGATTGAATCGAAACCCAGTGTACATAGGCGTACACGGTTTCGAGGCAAGGCGTGCCTAACAAAGATAGACGCTCAATAGCGCGCAAAAAAAGTAAATGCAGGCACACATTGACATCGTGCCTGCATTTCCCTTTGCGTTAGTCGAGATTGTATCTCTTCTTGAATTTGTCGACGCGTCCACCGGTGTCAACAAGTTTTTGTTTGCCCGTGAAGTACGGATGGCACTTTGAGCAAATTTCAACACGAAGTTCGTTGACGTTTTTGGTTGTACCCGTCTGGAATGTATTTCCGCACGCACACACGACGGTCACATCGTGGTAGTTGGGATGAATTCCTTCTTTCATTTTGTTTCTCCTAACTCGTTTTTTTACACCCACACGCGCCAGTAAGTTACGCGAATATGATATAAAGTTTCTTTATTATATAAGTTGCTCGTCAAAAAGTCAAGCGTTCTAAAAGCCTATTTTCTTTTTACGGATTCTTTAACAATGCTTTAATACTTGTCAGATACGCCGCCCTTAATTATTCGCAGATGCCGCCCTTGATTTTCGGGTGATACAGTCCTCGATTCGTCGCATAATTCGTCGCTTTATTCTTCAAAAACGCAGACAATATTTTCAGCACTCGGACAATGCTTTGAGAAGTTGATTTCTCGTGTCTTCGAGGTTCTTGTCGGTGAGTTTGCGCTCTTGCTTTTCGGATAGAATAGAGCCTTTGAGCACCACTTCGACGGGGTTTGCCGCAAACACGAAATAGTTGTCCGCGCAGAGCAAGCACTCGTCTATTGCGTGAGTGACGAAAACGACCGTCTTTTTAGACTGCCGTTGCAGTGCGACGAACTTGTTTATGAGCCTTGCTTTCAGTGACGTGTCGAGCGCTTTGAACGGCTCGTCGAGCAAAAGCACGTCGCTCGGGAAAAGGAACGCTCTTGCCATACTCGCCCTTTGCGCCTGTCCGCCGCTTATCTCGCTCGGAAGGCTATTAAGCACGTCGGATATTTCGAGTGCTTCGGAGGTGGATTCAATCGTTTCTTTGCGGACGCGTTTGTCCTTTACGACAGCCTTTAACACCAAATCAAGGTTTTTATACACCGAAATCGATGGTATTAACCTGTCTTTTTGAAAAATGTAACTTACGCCGCCCTCGCAACCTTCTATGCTTCCGTCATACGATTTGAGCGACGCCATAGCGTTCAGAAGCGTGGTTTTTCCGATGCCGCTTCCGCCCAAAACAACGTTGATTTTGCCTTGCTCGAATGTTACGTCGAAGTTTTGGAATATCGTTTTTTGCTCGTACGAACAAGAAAAATTCTTTATGATTATGTCTTTCATCTCGCCACTTCCCAAACCTTTTTCAAGAGCGCGACAACGCCTTCGAGCACAAAGCCGAACACGATTGCCACGAGCGTCCACGCAAGCAAGTATTCAATCTCGAACGTAGCGTTTGCCGTCTGTATTTTTCCGCCGATACTTTTCGATACGCACGCCAGAATTTCCGCCGCCACGACCACTTTGAGCGTGAGCGACAACGTGGACTTGCTCGTATCGAAAAGACAGGGTGCGATAGAGGGCAAGTATATGCCGAAAGCAACGTCGACGGGCTTGACTTTGTACACCTTTGCCATTTCCAAAAGTTCCTTGTCAACGCCCACGATTGCCGAGTATATCGACGAATAAAGAATGGGAAAGGCAATCAAAAATCCGACCGCGACGGACATTGCGTTGCTTGACATAAACGCGTAAAAAATCAGAATCACCGCGACGGTGGGCGCGGAACGCAAAAGCGAAACCACGGGCGAAATTATTTTGTGAAGCGGCTTAAAAAGTCCGCCGAGCACGGCGAAAATCATTGCCGCCGCAAAAGAAATCGCAAAGCAAATCAGCGTGCGCAACAACGTCGAGCCGACGCTCGTCCAAAATCCCTTTTCGCCGCCGAGCGCGAAAAAACGGGCAAGCACCTTAGAGGGCATCGGCAACACCAGCGGATTGCCTTTGACCTTTGCGCATATTGCCCATACGGCAAGCACTATGCCGAGTGCGGCGAGCGGATAAGCGATATTTTCGATTATCCGCTTCACCGTTTTTTTGTCAACATTTATCTTTTTCACTTTCAGAACAACAAATCTTTGCACGCTTGCCAGTCGATTGCGTTGCCTTTGGAATCCTTTGGCATTACGCTTTCGAGGAAAGTTATAATCTCGCTCTTTTGAGCGTCGTCGAGACGAGTTGCGTTCACTTTGCATCTTGCAATGCTCGCAGGCGGAAACGCCGCGCTTTCATAGAGATTTGCTTGTGCAAAAGCGGCAACTTCGCTCGGATTTTCGTTTATCCACGTCTTGCTTGCCGCAAGTGCCGCAAAAAGCGCGTCCGTGAACGATTTGTTTTGAGCAAGTTCGGTTTTGACGAAAAGTCCCGCTTGCGCATACGTCGTTGCGCCGCTCGCCTTTGCGTATTCTGCTTGCATATCCATTTCCGCATTGAGTTTCAACGCGCCTTTGAATGCCGTTGCGGCAGGCTCGCCCACAACCGCAAAGGATACGCTTCCGTTTGCAAGCAACACTCTTGCCGCAGGACCGTCCGCAACGTATTGCACGCTGACTTGGTTCTCGCTGGGCGTAACGTCCTCGCTCACGAGTTCGACGCCGTTTTTGTTCATAACGTATCTGAACACGAGTCCGGGAACGCCCTCTTTTCCGATACAGGCAATCTTTTTGCCCTTGATATCGTCAATGGTAAGCACGCCGTTTTCGGTTTTGCCGACCATATAAAGACTTCCGTCGACAGCCACGCCGACGAGTTTGTACGCCGCGCCTTGCCTTATGAGGTTTGCGCCTGCGTTTACGGGCATAATCACCAAATCACTGCTTTTAGAAGCCATTTCGGAAGCGATATTTGCAGGTTTGACGACGCTGTAATTCACCTTGTATCCGTCGATTTCCTTATTGTCGGTCACGAGGCGAAGCATTGCAAGCGCGGGCGTGCCTTCGGGCGCGCTGAAGCGCAATTCGGGCGTAGGCGTGGGATTGTCGTTACCTTTGTCGTTGCACGCGACAAGCGAAACGCACGCCACGCACACGAGTGCCAAAACTGCGATAATCGCAATAAATTTGCTTGATTTTTTCATATATTACCTCTAAAAATGTATTTTTTATTTGTCTATCTCGAAGGAAGTGATGGCGGACTTAACGCTTAGGCTCTCAAATCGTCCGAGTTTGCCCGTGAGTGCGGAAATGCGCTCTTGAGTGCCTTCCACAATCAGCGCGATTGCGTTTGCTTCTTCTCTGGGTACGCCCATTCTGCCGATTATAATATCTGCAAAATCGCTCAAAACTTTCTGCATTTCGACTGCAATCGCCTTGTCGCCTCTAAGCACGATTCCGATTACGCCTATTCTTTTCATAATTACCTCTTTTGCGCCGTGGCGCGGTTGTATTTGTGCAAAGCACAAGTTATATTTTCGTCCGACGCGTGTTCCGAACGCTTCACGACACCTAATACGCATACGCTTTGCAAAAGTGCGTATCGTGTGCAAGTATCTTTGCCTCCTCTAATTAAAACTTTCCCCTTCCTCACGTGTTTGGACTTCGGCGTTTGCAAGGCAATCCGCCTCGTTCGCTTTGGCTACAACACATTCACTGGATGTGTTGTTTAACGCGTCGCGCCCATACCGCCGTTCCCCCTCTGCATACTTTGAGGGAACCCACGGCGTCCGCTTCGCGTGGGGCAACACTCAGCACTCGCATAGATAGGGGCATTTCCCTACTTGTGCCACTGCGCTTTGTGCGCCAGCTTCGCACCCAAACGGCGCAGTCGCTTGTACTTTTCCGTCAAGCTCGGCGTTCGCTTCCTCGCCGCCTTGCGGCTCGCGTTCCGTCTTCGAATGAGCACGTTTCGCTTATAAGTACGCCTTGAATAAGTTTTCGTTTATTCGCTCGCTTGCACCATCAAAAAAGCCGCCGTGCAAAACAACACGACGGCTTTATAACCATATATAAACCGTAAATCTCGTCTTGCACTCCGTCTTTCGTCAAAAGCCTTGCCATCGTTTCGGGCGCACCCTACACTCCGTCGGCTTCGACGCACATCGTTTTTGATTCGATATTTTTTTATCTATTTTGATTTTATCCTATATCCGACATTATGTCAAGCGTTTTCAAAAAACAAACAACAATGCCGCGCCGAGTATTCTGCTCTTCAAAAGCACAGGCATATATTCGGCTTCCAAAACGCCTTCCGCTATATTTTCCTTTCGGATTTGCCAACCTGCGATTTGCTTCATCGCTCCTCTGCTTTCGGAATTTTCGGCAAAGAAATCGGACACAAACAACTTCAAATCCGCTTTTACGCTATCAACGCAAGACGTAATCTTTTGGCTTACGGCGTCGATTCTAGCAACGTTCCATTGATACCATTGCTTGATATACGGAATGTTGTTCTCGTCGGGGCTGCTCGGTCTTGCATACGGATAACTCTCGTCGAGAATACCCTCGATATTGCAGAGCAAGGCTTTTGCGTACAACGCTTGCAAATTCGCTTGGGTCGGATTTATCTCGAAATCGTAGTACGCTTGCTTCATTTTCTCAACGTTGGATGCGAACAACAAAGAAACAATCATAAGCGCGAGCGTATCGTTGTCGATAACGTCAGGGTGCGTGGGGCTGAAATCATCGTCGCCGTAATCGCCGCTTACAAGGTCGGAAACATTGAGAAGCAAGTCGAGCACAATGACGGGCATTGCCTTTTGATAGCCGTCCTTGCCCTGCTCGCAAACTCTGTCGATAAGCGCGTTTATGGCGTTTTGGTCGAATCTTCCTTCCGCCATTATGCCGTCTATGACTCTCGCCGCCAAAACGAGTTTGTTGAAAGTGTTTGTGGTATCGTCGAGCGCACCGTCGTTTTCGAGTTTAACGCAAGACAAAAAGTCCTCGATAAAGGCTTTGCTCGATATGACGTTGCGACTTGCCTCTGCCACTTCGCACAGCGACGGAATGACGTCTGCAACCATATACGCGTATTTTGCGTAAATCATAATCTGCGAGTACACTTGCGAGGAAATGTTCTTGTCGTCGAAATTCTCGATAAAGAGGTTGAGCGCGGCGTCAAGTTTTTCAACCTCGCTTTGCGAAAGCGCGTTTTTGAGTTTGGACACGTTGCCCAAAAGCGCGCCGACGAGCGTTGACAACTCGCTTTCCGACACGTTGGACAGCGCGCCGTCCTCTGCAAATATCTTTGAATAAAGTTCGTCGGTCAAGGTGTTGACGGACGTATCGTACGCAAATGCGATAAGTTCGCCGAAAGCGTTTTTGGCATTGTCGAGCGCGGATTGCATTTCTCTTTTTTGCGCTTCGGTTGCGTTGAGAGATTGTTTTGCGAGATTGAGCACCACTCTGTTTTCGGACACGTTTTGAACCGCCGCCGCACTTGCGCCGTTTTGAATCATAACGTCTTTCACGTCGTCGAGCCTGTCGACGATTTGAGATACGGTTTTACTGCCGCTTTGAATGAGCTTCGACACAAGGTCGTACGCAAGCGACGAAACGTCGCTCGACGTAAGTCCGATTCGTTTGAGAAGCGGCACTAAAAGTTCGGCGTTTTGCGAAAATTCCTTAAGAAGTTTCTTGCCGTCCTCGCTTTCGAGCGTATTTGCGAAAGTTTTGATTTTTGCCGTCTGCAAACTCGAATCTTTAAGCACCTCGCAAACAAGGCTCGTCCAACCCTTCGTCACAATGTAATCGCCTGCGGTGTCGAGTTTCGCAATATCCTCGTTCGACAGAGTCGCACTCCATTGCGAGTTTATACCCGCGATAAAAGTCTGCTCGGCTCTTTCGACTTGCCTTACGCGCTCTTTTTGAGCGTCGGTTTGTCCCTTTTTGTTGCACGCAACCAAACTCGCGCAAAGAATCAGCACGAGAACAAACAACAAAATAAGGATTGATTTCGACTTTTTCATACTTATACCTTTTTGAGATTATACCCTTTTTTGAAGCAAAGCGCAAGGGGTATGAGCGTATAGCCCACGCTCATCGCGCCGCCGACCGCCGCCACGACCCACGCTTCGTACATAAACTCGAAGTAGAGTCCGAACAAACGCAACGCGTGAATGAGACAGGACGTGATAAGCACCGAGAACGCAAACGACAGCACGAACGCCACGAGCGCGACGAACGCGCTTTCGAAAATTTCCGCGCCGAGCAAGGCGTTCTTGGACATACCGGCGTTCAACAGCGCGGTTCTCGATTTCCGAGTGGTCGCTCTGCCTATGAGCGACGACGCGACCGTCACGGCAAATATGAATATCGTGACCACCGCCGCGAGCGTGCCGATGAGGTCGAACACCGATTGCATACTTTCCATTTCCCACTTGAACGCGTCGAGAGTCTTTATGACAAAGTAGTTGTTGCCGGCATACTTTTCGCGAAGCAATCCTACGGTCTTGTCCATATCGCCGTCGACGATTGCAAGCACGGTGTCGACTTGCTTTCCGTACAAGTTTTTCACGACGTCCGCACTTACGACGACGTAGTTGCCGCTGAAAAGCGTGTGTTTGAGTATGCCGCCCACGACGACTTCTTTGGTTACGCCCTCGACGGTCATTTCGAGAGTGTCGCCCTCGCTTACGCCGTACAGTTCTTTGAGTGCATAATCGACAAAAACGTATGGTTTATCGCTTAAAATGCGCTCGTAAACCACCGATTTTGACGTTATATACTCAAAGTCCACTATATCGAGAACGTCTTTGGAGCCGAGCATATTCATAGTTTTGTCTTTGCCGTTCACTTTCAAATCGGACTTGCCCCAAACCATTTTCGTGGCGCGCTTAACGCCGTCTATCTGCTCGAATTTGGTCTCGTCTACGTTCGCTTGAATGTTGGTGACAAACACCATATCGGAAAACTCGTCAACGTAGGACGAAAAGATATTCGTCGTGAGCGAGTAGGACATAAAGAGCATCATTGCAATCGTCATACCCACCGTGAGCATCGTCACCGAACGAGTGAAACGCTTATCGCGCACGACGTTTTTCGCGCCTATTTGCACGCTCGGCGAAGACGATTTCGATGCGAGTTTACCGCCGATTTTCATTGCTTTCGAGCAAGCGAGCGCAAGCGTCGCAACACTGAACGCTATGCCGAAAACGGACATAATCGCCCTTGCGGACGGCACGCAAAATTCTATCGCCACGCTCACGACCGTGAGCAAAGCAAACGTTATCAAAAGCGCAATCGAGACTTTCGACGGTTTGCTTATGTCGAGTTGATTTTCCCTTATACTGCCCTTGAACGAACGCAAAATGGGTGCGAGCGAACTTAAAATCGAGCATACCAGCCCTATGCCGCCGGCAAGGAACAAATATCCAACCGATATGCCGAAAGTTACGCTTGCCGAAAGCGTGAGTTTCAAAAGCCCGGTGAACACGCCCACCGCAAGCAACGAGCCGACAATCGTGCCTATGCACGCTTGCAACGCGCTTTCGATAAGGAACAGCGAGGTTATCTGACGTTTGGTTGCGCCGACAACTTTAAGTTTTGATATAAGGTTTACCTTTTCGCCCTCGCTCATAAGGAACAACAGCACGATTATCGCAATGCCGAGTGCCAAAACCGCGCCGCCCGCAAGCACTACGGGTGCGGTCAGACTTTGCGTCTGTTCCTCGATATACCGCGCGTCCTTCGAAGCCGTAACGAGCATATCCTTATATTCGGGCATTGCCGATATTTCCTTTATCGTTTGCTCGACTTTCGATTTATCTTGCAAAACGACGTGTATTTCGTTGCACAAATTCTCGCTCGATAATATTAAGGATGAAAAATTCTCGGTGAGTCCGAGCATAAGATAGGGCGCGTCGTCGAGGAAGTAGCCGCTCTGCTTTGCGATTGCTCCGATATAGCAAACCACGCTTTTTGTGCCGAGCGTAAATTCAACCTTATCGCCCACCGAAAAGCCGAAATGCTTCGCCGCGTCTTTTGAAACGATTATGTCGTCCGTTCTCTCGCCGCTTTGCATTTTGGATATATCGCCCTCGATAACCTCGATTGTCGCAAGTGCTTCGAGTTGACCTTTTTTGAAGCCGCGCACACCGACGTACTCGTCGCCGTACATAGCGTACAGTTTGAGCGACGGCACGATTTGCGCTACGCCGTCTATGCGTCGTTGAAGCGGCTCGTCTTGCATAATTCGGTCGCTCGTGCTGTTGATAGAAATCGTGATGTCGCCTATGCCCGACGAGGCGGTTTCGGTTGCGTAAATATAATCGTACACTGCGCCCTTAAACGACAACATACAAAAAATCATTGCGACGACCACCGCGACCGCTAAGGTCGTGGCGACGAATCGCAACGGTTTCGACGTTATGTTTTTAAGAGCGAGTTTGAACATAATTTTTACTAATTTTATTTTCTCTTCACGAGTGCGGGTGCGTTTACTCTAATTAAAGTTCCCCCCCCTTCCTCACGTGTTTCCCCCACCGCCGTTCCCCCTCTGCATACTTTGAGGGAACCCACGGCGTCCGCTTCGCGTGGGGCAACACTCAGCACTCGCATAGATAGGGGCATTTCCCTACTTGTGCCACTGCGCTTTGTGCGCCAGCTTCGCACCCAAACGGCGCAGTCGCTTGTACTTTTCCGTCAAGCTCGGCGTTCGCTTCCTCGCCGCCTTGCGGCTCGCGTGCATAGCACGCAACACCAAGCAGATAATTTGGCGAAACTGCGGTTTGAGGTTTTATCCGTGCTTGAACCGATAGCGCAAATTCTCTGCGCGGTTAGAGATTGCGAGGACAAGTACGGTGCAAAGCAATAAATTCTATTTGTTGCTTCCACCGCAACGCCGTTCGAGCAATCCATCGTCCATTTTGACAAGCCTACTGGCGTACTCGGCGTGGGACGGCGAGTGCGTAACCATAACGAGCGCAACGCCGCGATTTTTGTTGATGTCTTTCAAAAGTTCCATAACCTGACGGCCGCGCTCTTTGTCGAGACTGCCCGTCGGTTCGTCAAGGAAAATGATTTTCGGATTCGTCGCAAGAGCCCTTGCGATTGCAACGCGCTGTTGCTCGCCGCCCGACAGTTGACGGGGATATGCGTCTTTGCGTTTGTCAACGCCGAGATACGCCAAAATTTCGTCGACGTGCGTTTTGTATTCGCTTTCCTTTTTCTTGTCGAGAACAAGCGGCAAGGTTACGTTTTCGTAGACGGTCAGATTCGGCACGAGATTGTCAAACTGATATACGAAGGAAAAGTCGCGTCTGCGCATGCGAGCGATTTCCTCGTCGGGTGCGGCGCAAAGGTCTTGCCCCAAAAGTTCCACTCTGCCCTCGCTCGGCTTGTCAATGCCCGCAAGGATATAAAGAAGCGTGGATTTGCCGCTTCCCGATTCGCCCACGATTGCGACGAACTCGCCCTCGTCAAGCGAAAAGTCAACGCCTTTGAGAACTTCGGTTTCCACCTCGCCCGTAACGAACGTTTTTTTGATGTTTTCGGCTTTCAGTACGCAATTTGCCATATAGCCCCCGTTTCGCGCCTGCTATGTGCGTGCGCGCATAAATACACTTTGAATTATAACACAGCGTATTTGATAAAACAATAACAAAATAGTTGCCATCGACCGCATAAAATATGATATACTGGTTATATGAAAAAACCGCTTATCGGCACTGTAGAATACGAAATCGAACTTGCAAAAGAAACAGCGAGAAAACCTCGCTTGCTTTTGCACGCCTGTTGCGGTCCTTGCGCAAGCAGCGTGCTTGAATATCTCACGCCGCATTTTGACGTAACCGTTTATTATTACAATCCAAACATTTTGCCGAAAGACGAGTTTATCAAGCGTGAAAACGCACTTAAAGAGGTCGTTTCGCATTTTGACAGCGTAAATCTCGTCGTGCCGAATCAAGACGAGCAAGAATATGTTTCCTACGTCAAGGGGCATAAATCCGACCCCGAAGGCGGCGCAAGATGCAGTCTTTGTTTCAATCTGCGACTTGAAAACACGGCAAAATATATGCTTGAAAACGTCGAAACTTTCGACTTTTTTGCCACCACTTTGACGGTGAGTCCGCACAAAAACGCACCGCTCATAAACGAGATAGGCAACACCGTCGCAAAAAAATACGGCGTTGATTATCTCTCGTCCGACTTCAAAAAGAGAGACGGTTATCTTCGTTCCATTCAACTTTGCAAAGAATGGGGCATATATCGTCAAACTTACTGCGGTTGCGTAAGCGAACTTTTGAGCGATTGACGACTTGTCTTCTGTGTACCAAACACCGCAAACCATATGCCGATTCAACATAAAACGCTTTAATCATTGTGTCAATTTAACTTAATAACGCCACAAACGTTATATCGATTTAACCGGAAAACGCCGCAGGCATTATGCCGATTTGACTTGACAACGGCATAAAAAACGTTGAAAAAATAGCAAAAAAACGCACAAAAAAACACGTTTTTTAACGTGTTTTTTGCTTGTTTTTTCAATTTGTTTCGTATGCTTTTCACCGCTCAATCTATTTCGACTTTTACGACTTCGCCCGTCTTTGAATTGATTGTTATCTCGACTTCCGTCAAGAATCCTATGCGGACTTGCACGTCGTAAACGTAAACGGAATGTCTGATGTCGCTTGAATATTCTATGCTCTTTTCGCTTTTCTCAACCGCAATTTTCGCACTTCCGCCGTACTCTCTTGCAACGTAGTCAAGTGCGATTTGCTCGGCTTGCGTTTGGGAATAGTTGCGGTTTTTGTTTGCAGAGCCGAACGCAGTGCCGAACACCGCGCTGATGATTATTGCGGCGGACACAAAAAGCACCGCAATCGAAATCAACAAGATTTTGAGCGTATTTTTTTTGGCGTATTTTTTCTGCGCACGACGGATTTTGTCCTCGTCACAGTCGTCGCTGATGGCTTTTTTAGATTCGTACGCGTCGATAAATTCCGTCATTTTGCGCGCTTTTTCGAGTTCTTGCTCGACGAAAGCGGTTTCTTCATCCGTAGCGACGCCGTCTTTGTACTTTTTGTATGCGTTTTCAAAATCCATATTACTTCTCCAAAATCTGTTTTATTTGTTCTCTGCCCCGATAAAGCATAACCTTGACGTTGCTTTCGCTCTTGCCGACGATCAGCGATATTGCGTCCACCCTCATATCCTCGAAGTAAAACAACAATATGACTTCTTTGAGGTTTTGCGGCAACAATCCGATTGCGTTGTAAAGCGCGCGATAGTTTTCGTCCTTGACGATTTGTTGCAACACGTCGTCGCATTCGCTCGATATATCTTCGGAGAGTTCGACTATTTTCGAGCATTTACGCTTCTTGTTGAGGAACAGATTGCGACACACTTTCAATATCCACGCCTTGAAGTTTTTAACGTCGTCGACGGCGGCAAGTGCCTTGAAAAAGGCTTCCGAAACCAAATCTTCGGCTTCGGAAGCGTTTCTCGTGAGCGACATTGCGTACAAGAGAACGTCGTTGTAATACTTTTTGAACAGTTGTTCTACAAGATCGTGATCCATAAAAATCAGTCGTCTATTTCCTTGTCGTAGTCAAGAATTTGACCCGTTTTTGCATCTATTTCGTATTCGTATTCGTATCCGTCCGACTTGAATTCTACATTCCAAACCACTACGCCGTGTTCGACTTCGAGTTTTGCTTCGATTTGAGCGGGGCTGCTCACGCCTGCTTGAGCGGTTGCGATTCTGATTGCCTCGTCTTGCGAGATTGTGGTCGTCGTATCGACTTGCTCTTTCTTGTCGGTTTCAACCTTGATGATTACGCCCGTCACAGCGTTGATTTCGTAGTCGTATTCTACGCCGTCGAGGATAAATTCGACTTCGTACACATACGAGCCTTTTTCAAAGTCGAGTTTCGCTTTCTTTACCGTGGCGTCGTTTGCCGTAAGAGTGGTGTTTTGCAAGCCTTTGAGCGCGTTTTCGACTGCGATTGCGATTGCCGCGTCCGTGCCTTGGAAGGTTACGCCCTCCGGCGCTTTTTCAAACTCGGTTTTGTCGTTCACTTCTTTTTTGTGAATCTCGCCGCTTTTTGCCTCGATGTCGTATTCGTATTTGGTCGTTCCGACTTTGAACTCTACTTCGTAGAGATACTTTCCGTCGTCGAAGTCGAAGTCGATTTCGAGTTTTGTGACGTCGCCCAGTTCAACGCCCGCGTCGGCAAGCGCAATATTTCTTGCCGCTTCTTTGCCGATATACTCGTTATTTTCAAACGGTGCGTCGGGGATTTGGTCTTTTTCGACTTGGCGGTCGTTTATTTTGACGGATTTCACGGTTTTGTCCGCGCCTATCGTAACGTCGTATTTTATGCCGTTGATTTCGATTTCAACCACAAAACTGTCTTCGCCCTTTTGCGTGACGGCGGCATAATCGACGTTTTCATTTTCAACGCCAACCGTTTGAAGCGCAATGCGCGTAAACTCGGCGTTTCTTGCTTGTTCTTTTTGTTCTTGTCTGTCGCAAGCGGCGAATATCACCGCGCAACATACGATTGCAACTATTGCAAAAGTGAGTGCTATTTTTTTCTTCATAAGGGGTGCCTCCTTGGTTTTTTCACTAATAAGACACCCGACTTAAAGAAAGGTTACAAACTTTTTGCAAAAAAAAAATAAACGGACAAAAAGATTTTTGCAAATCGATTCGTCCGTCAATCACCGTTTTTATTTGTCGAGGACTACGACTGCGCCCTTAAATTCGTCGCCTTCACATATGATTTCGCCGACGGACGGAAGCATAACGTAGCCGTCTTTTACGTTCTTTACGCTTATAACGGGCGTGGTTACGGTCGCTTCGACGTCGCTCCTTTCAAAAGCGAAGTCGCAATCTACCATTTCGCAATCTATGAGTTTGAGATTCTTGCAATAGCAAAGCGGTTGCGTGCCTATGATTTTGCAATGGTCAAACGTCACATTGTCGCAGTACCACGCAAGATATTCTCCTTTGACGACGCAGTTTCTGACGGTTACGTTTTCGGCGTGCCAGAACGCGTCCTTCGTGTCGAAGTTGCAATCCTCGAACACGGCGTCCTTGATGTACTGAAAACTGTATTTGCCCTTGAAATCCACGTTTTTGAAGCGAATTGACGTTGCGCGCATCATAAAATACTCGCTTTCGGCGTGCGAATTTGACATATTCACGCCGTGCGTCGACCAACCAAACTCGGGCGAAAGGATGTCGCAACCCTCAATCGTGACGTTTTTGCACTCTCTTAGTGCCTTTATGCCGTGCATTTTGACGTTTTTGAGGTTGATATTCTCGCTATACCAAAGCGACGCACGACACAACTGGGTCATTTCGCTGTCTTCAATCGTCAGATTGTGGTCGTGCCAAAACGGATAGCGAAGATTGAAAAAGCAATCCTTGCACTCTATGTCCCTGCACTCTTTGAACGCGCTTTCGCCGTCGGCAGGTCCGTCTATTTTTACGTTGTTAACCTTGACTTTTCTCGCGCCGTAAAACGCGCGTTCCTCGTCGAAGGTTCCGTTTTCTACAACACAATTTTCGTATAACATATTCTGTCCTTGTCTAAAAAGCGGTCTATCCCAAAATGCAAACCGCCTGCAACTGCAAGCGGATGACGAATTATTGTTCTTCTTGTCTTTGTTCGAGCATAGACTTGACTTTCATAAGTCGAGTAGTCGCGCCTCTTTCGTTCTCGTCGAGTTTCATAACGATATACTTTATGGTTTCTTCGAGTTGCGGAATCATAACGTATTCGAGCGCGTTGACGCGTCTTCTGTTCTTCTCGATTTCGTCTGCGAGCATATTGCACGTCTTTTCAACTTCCGCAAGTTTCAAGAGTTTTGGCAGAAGTTTTGTGAGCGAGGATATGGAACTGTCCAATTCGCTCGTGACGCTCGCAAACGAGTACGGATACAAATCCTTACTTTCCCCTTCCGTGACGGTGAAAACGGGCACGTTGACGCTCATAACGTTTTTCGAGGACGTTTCGAGCGTAACCTTTGCCGACGGCATTGCGATTGCTTCCTCGATCACGGCGTCGCTGGAAACCGCACGCGCGAGCATAAAGGATTTGAGCGAATCGCCGAGTTCTTCTTCGACTTCCTCTCTCAATCTCTTGTTTTCGCGAACGTAAAGCATAAACTGACGAATCATCTCGTCAGATTTATCCTTCAAGAGTTTGTGTCCTCTCGTTGCGGTTTTAAGACGATTTTTGAGTCGTCTTAATTCCATTCTTGTGGGGTTTACGTTGAGTTTGCTCATTACTTGTTTTCTTCCTCGTCGTTTTCGAGGTATTTTTCGATATACTCGTCGCGGATACGTTTAAGTTCGCTCTTGGGCAGGATTTTGAGAAGTTTCCAGCCGAGGTCGAGGGTTTCTTCGATGTCGCGGTTGACGTCGAAGCCTTGCGAAACGTATTGTTTTTCAAACTCGTCCGCGAATTTTGCGTACTTTTTGTCCGTTTCGGTCAAAGCCGCGTCGCCGAGAATGGAACTCAATTCCTTTGCTTCCTTGCCCTGCGCGTACGCGCTGAAAAGTTGGTTCATCGTGTCGGCGTGGTCTTCTCTCGTTTTGCCCTTGCCTATGCCCTTGTCTTTAAGACGAGAGAGCGACGGCAATACGTCGATGGGCGGAACGATACCTTTCTTGTACAATTCGCGCGAAATGATGATTTGTCCTTCGGTGATGTAGCCGGTAAGGTCGGGAATGGGGTGCGTTTTGTCGTCTTCGGGCATCGTGAGGATAGGAATCTGCGTGATAGAGCCTTTCTTTCCGACGATTCTGCCCGCGCGCTCGTACATACTCGCAAGGTCGGTGTACATATAACCGGGGTAGCCGCGTCTGCCGGGGACTTCCTTTCTTGCCGCCGACACTTCGCGCAACGCTTCTGCGTAGTTGGTGATGTCGGTGGTGATGACCAAAACGTGCATATCCTTTTCAAACGCAAGGTATTCCGCCGCGGTCAACGCCATACGAGGCGTGGAAATACGCTCGACGGCGGGGTCGTTTGCAAGGTTTATGAACATAACCGCGCGCTCGATTGCGCCCGTCTTTCTGAAATCGCTGATGAAGAAGTCCGCTTCCTCGAACGTAATACCGACTGCCGCGAACACGACCGCGAATTTTGCGTCGCTGCCCAAAACTTTGGCTTGTCTTGCGATTTGCGCCGCAAGTTCTGCGTGAGGCATACCCGACATTGAGAACACGGGAAGTTTTTGACCTCTGACGAGCGTGTTCAAGCCGTCGATTGCGCTGATACCCGTTTGAATAAACTCGTTGGGATAGTCGCGCGCGACGGGGTTTATCGGTTGACCGTTGATGTCGAGTTTCATTTCGGGAATAATGGGTGCGCCGCCGTCGCGGGGTCTGCCCATACCGTCGAAAACTCTGCCGAGCATATCTTCGCTTACGCCGAGTTCGATGCCGTGTCCCAAAAATCTTGCTTTTGCGGAAGCCATTTTGATGCCTTGCGATGCCTCGAACAACTGAACGAGTGCCTTGTCGCGATTGATTTCAAGCACCTTGCCGCTTCTGATTTCACCGTTTTCCTGTCTGATTTCGACAAGTTCGTTATATTTTACGCCCTCTACGCCCTCAACGAGCATAAGCGGACCGACAATCTCTCTTATGGTGTTGTATTCTTTTAACATCAAATGCCTCCTTCGTCGATGAGAGCGCGCATTTCGCTCTTGATTTCGGCAAGAATTTCGTCAAATTTCGACATTTCGCTTTCGGGAATATACTTCGCTCTGCCGATTTGCTCTCTTACGCCGAGTTCGAGAATATCCTCGATGTCAACGTTCTTTTCGAGCGCGTCCTTTGCCAACTCGTCAAATTCGAGAATGAGGCGAAGCATATATTCCTGCTTGCGCAACGACGAGAACGTGTCCACTTCGTGGAAAGCGTTTTGGTGCAAATAGTCCTCTCTTATGGACTTTGCCGTTTCCATCGTGAGTCTGTTTTCTGGCGAGAGCGCATCCATACCGACGAGCCTTACGATTTCGTCGAGTTGCGCTTCCTCTTGAAGTATACGCATACACTTTGCGCGCAATCTCATCCATTCATCGTCGACGTTGTCGGTGTACCACTCGCCAAGACGTTCTGCGTAAAGCGAATAACTCGCGAGCCAATCAACGGCGGGGAAATGACGTTTGTACGCAAGCGAGGCACTGAGTCCCCAGAACACTTTGACGATACGCAAAGTCGCTTGCGATACGGGTTCCGAAAGGTCGCCGCCCGGGGGCGAAACCGCACCGATTGCCGTAATCGAACCGATGACGTTTTCTTGTCCCAAAACCTTGACGATACCCGCTCTTTCGTAAAATTCCGCAAGACGGGAACTGAGGTATGCCGGATAGCCCTCTTCACCGGGCATTTCTTCAAGACGTCCGCTCATCTCTCTGAGTGCTTCCGCCCAACGAGAGGTGGAATCCGCCATAATAGCGACCGAATAGCCCATATCTCTGAAATATTCCGCAATAGTGATACCCGTATAAATTGACGCTTCGCGCGCCGCAACGGGCATATCCGACGTGTTTGCGATAAGCACGGTGCGCTTCATAAGCGGTTGACCGCTCTTGGGGTCGATAAGAGTCGGGAACTCGTTGAGAACGTCCGTCATTTCGTTGCCGCGCTCGCCGCAGCCGACGTATACGATTATGTCCGCGTCCGCCCACTTTGCAAGTTGGTGCTGAACGACGGTTTTGCCGCTTCCGAACGGTCCGGGAACTGCCGCAACGCCGCCCTTTGCAATCGGGAAAAGCGTGTCGATGACTCTTTGTCCCGTGACGAGCGGTGCTTTCGGAGCAAGTTTTTCTTTGTAGGGTCTGCCCTTTCTGACGGGCCATTTTTGAAGCATAGTCACGTTGACGTCGCCCTTTTCGGTTTCCACGACGGCAATAGTTTCGTCAACGGTGAACTCGCCTTGTTTGATTTCCTTGACCGTGCCTTTAACGCCGTAAGGAACCATAATTTTATGCTCAACGAGGACGTTTTCTTGCACTACGCCGAGTACGCTTCCGCATTCGACGACGTCGCCGACGGTTGCCTTAGGCTCGAACGCCCATTTCTTTTGGTGGTCAACGGCAGGAAGGTATACGCCTCTTTCGATACGGTCGCCCGCAATATCTCTGAGTTTGGCAAGCGGTCTTTGAATACCGTCGTAAATGCCCTCGATAAGTCCGGGGGCGAGTTCGACGGAAAGGGGCGCGCCCGTCGAATATACGTTTTCGCCGGGGCCTAATCCGCTCGTTTCTTCATAAACCTGTATGGACGCGCGGTCGCCGCGAAGTTCGATGACTTCGCCTATAAGTTTCTTTTCGCTAACGTGAACCACGTCGTACATCTTGCACTGGGACATACCCTCTGCAACAATCAACGGTCCGGATACTTTTACGATTTTTCCAGTTTCCATTTTCGTCCTCTTATTTGTTCTCTTTGTCGAATAAAATGTCTGCGCCTATCGCCTTTTCGACGTTGGCTTTTATGCCCGCAAGTCCCACGCCCCGATTGCCTTCCGCCGACGGAATGGGCACGATGACGGGATAGGGACGGGATTTATAGCGATTGATGAGCGCGTCCGCTTGCGTCGCAACCTTTTCCGTCACGAAAATGACGGCGTATTTCCTCGCAAGCGCGTGAATGGTATCTCTTGCCTGATACTCGTCTTCCACGGGGAAAACGTCAAGACCGATGGCCTTGAATGCAAGCACGCTGTCTTTGTCGCCGCATACCGCGATTGCATTGTCACGCATAGAGTTCACGCATCCTTTCTTTGATTATTTGAGGCGCGACGTGATTTTTCACGCCTGCCACGATAAGTTTTGCAATTTTGATTTCGGTCTTTCTGCTCATATAAAACGCGACGATTGGCGCAATCGAGTACAAATCGTCTTTTTCGCGCTTCCATACTTTCAAAAGCGCGTCGTCGGTTTTTGCCTCGAACACCACGAGTTTTCCGCCCTCGTCGAGTGCCTTTACGTCCTCGTAATATTCCGTATCCTTGAAAGGTTTGAGGAAGTCTTCGCCGTGAAGTTCCCAAAGTCCTTCAAACGATGAAAGCGGAATCGTGCCGCCGCCTATAAAGCAATCCGCAAAGAACGCAAAGTCGAGTCCGAGCCGTCTTGCTCTTTCAAAGGAAGATATATTGAGGTAGTTTATTCTTTTTTCAAAATATTCCTTTGCGACCTTGCCGCTCTTTTTGCAAAGTTCGAGTTGATGGGCAAATTGCGCCTTGTCGACCGCAATGTCGAGTGTATGCGCTTTGACCTGACCGCTTGCAAGGTCTTCCTGCGTTTTGAGGATAATGTCCTGCATTTGCTTTGCAAGCGCGCTTATCTCGCCCGATTCGATTGCTTCTTTGAGCGTTTCGACCTCAAAAAGTCCGTTCGGGGCAAAACTTTCCGCTTTTGCGCCCGAAACGTACGCTTTGAGCAAAATTTTGAGGTTGACGTAATCGCTTTCCACGATAAACGCGTCGAGCGCGCCGCCCTCGTTCATCTCTTTCAAAAGCGCGATGTTTTCTTCTTCCGCGCGTTTGAAAACGACGTCGAAATTTTCGCCGTCCGTACCGAAACCGAGTTCCGCAAGAGCCTTTGACGCTTCCCTTGCGTCGGCAGCGTCCAAAAGCCTCTGCACCGCTTGCGCGGTGAGAAGTTTGCTTTCTCTGCTCTTTATTTGGGCGTTTTGGTACAAAAATTTGTATGACATATCAGCCGAAAATTTCCTTTGCCGTCTTTGCTTCCGTTTGTTCTTTGAGAAGGGCGACTTCGACTTCGAAAGTGAAGTTTTTGTCAACGCCGTTCTCGCTCAAAATCAATCCGCCGTCAAAATCGCCGAATTTGTCCGAAAGCGTGAGGTTTATCCCCTTCTTTTTTGCAAATTCCGCAAGTGTAGCCTCTGTGACGATGTCCTTTTCTCTTTGAGATATAGTCACAACGTCGCCGTCTTTTGCGTTGTCGAGCATTGCGAAAATAAGGTCGGAATAAGTCTTTTCGTCGAGATTTCGCAAGTTTTCGAGAACGCGCTCGTACACGACGTCAAGCACTTTCGTCTTTGCGGCGAGAGTGAGTTTTTTTGCGTCGAGTTCGGCAACGGTTTTAGAGCGCGCGTCTACGTCAAACACCATTCTGTCCGTTTCGGATTTTGTCGAATACAGATATTCCTTACATTCTTCTGCCGCTTTTGCGATGATTTCGTCCGCTTTGGCGTTTGCCTCTGCGACTATCGAATCGGCTTTGAGATGCGCGTCGGATATGATTTTTTCAACGATTGCTTCTTTGCTCATAGGTTTTTATTATGCGATGAACGCCGCGCTTGCCGCCGTTTCGAGAAGGGATTCGGTTGCGGGCATCATAACGCCGAGAAGAGATACCAAAAGCGCAAGAACGGCGTAGGTTTCGACCATAACCGTCAAAATGATTGCCTTGCCGCTTTCTTCGGGACGTTTTGCAACGAGTGCGATACCGCTGCAAGCGACTTTGGATTGATAGAGCGCGCTCAAGAAGCCGACGATTGCCATCGGAAGGCAAGCCACCATCAAACCGAGTCCGCCCGTGACGGAAAGTCTTGCAACCGAGCCGAAAAGGTCGATTTTGACGAACACCAAGAACGCTACGAGCAAGCCGTAGATGCCTTGCGTACCCGGCAAAAGTTGCAAGACCAAACATTTGGAAAACTTGTCGGGATCCTCGCTTGTTACGCCTGCCGCCGCTTTACCTGCCGTGCCGACGCCGATTGCCGAACCGATGCCTGCCATTGCTGCCGCAAACACCGCGCCGATGAGGGCTATCAAAGTCCCAAGTGTGAAATTACCCATATAACTACCTCCTACTTTTCCAAGTATGTGTATTTTGTTTTTGTTCCGAAAGGCACGAAAACATGTCCGCAGCCTTCGTAGAATTTTCCGAAAAATTCGATGTATTGCAATCTGCAATTATGAACGTATGCGCCGAGCGTGGATATGCCGATGTTAAAGACGTGTCCCACAAGGAAGATAGGCACGCAAAGGACGTATCCTATCGCAATGAGGTTTGCCGGGAACAAGCCGAGCACGACCGAGCAAATCTGATTGACGACGAGCGCGACCACGCTGCCCGAAAGTCCCAAACCGAACAAACGCGCGTACGAGAGTATGTCCGAAAGGATGTTTACGCCGTCGTAAAGTTTGCCGAATCCCGTGAGGAATGACGTCACTTTTTTCACGCCTTTTTTGCCTCTCGTATTGCCGAGAACGAGCAAAAACGCGCCGCCTGCCATAAAACCTATACCCGTCCATTTGAGAGCGGTGATTTGTTTGAAGAACAACAGAGAGAGCGCAAGCATAATTATGCCCGCAAAAATCATATACCACGTTCCGACCTCGAAAAATGCGTCGAGGGGGCGTTTTTTGCGTATGAGATTGATTGCGTTGAGAAGCATGCCGACTGCGATATGCACGAAGCCGAGCGCAAAGGATATTCCCAGCAAATACAGCGGTCCGTTGCCTTCGAGAGGTTGAACCAGTTGCAATTTCGCAAGGAACGTGTTTGAGATGTCGAGTCCGAACCAACCGCCGAAAATCGCGCCCCATACGATTGTGGATATTCCGCCCATACCCACAATGAGAAGCAATCTTCCCTTGCCGGGGACGGGCTTTTTCACCGCGTACGCGATAAATCCGCCCAGCGCGAGCAGTATACCGTATGCCGCGTCCGCAATCATCATTCCGAAAAGCAAGAAGTAGAAGAACGACATCACGGGGTTGGGGTCGAGGTCGGAAAAATAGTTGGGCGCGCTGTACATATTGGTTATGTCCTGATACGGCTCGACTATTTTGCTGTTTCTGACGTAGGTCGGGACGATTTCGTCCTCTTTGGGCTTTGAAAACTCGTAAACTACGGTGTCGCCCATCTCGTCGAGAAGTTTTTTGAGGTCGTCCTCGAACTCGGCGGGATACCACGCTTCCATAACAAAACTGCGCTTCGTCGCGGCAAAACCGTCGAGAGCGGAAAACTTGTCGATTTGAACGAGATAGTAGTCGTAAAGCGTTTTTAGGTCGGTAATATACATCTCTTTCACGAGAGCGCGGGTCGTAAGTTCAAACGTTTCTTCTTCAAGCCTTGCAAGCTTCTCTTTGAGAATATTCATATTCTCGATAGGCGTATTGTCGTTGTTGACGGACGCGCGCGAAAATTCGAGAGATTGCAACTCGTAAGAAAGTGCGTCGGCGTCCTCGTTGAGCGCAATAGCAACGATAGGTTGCACTTTGCCCTGCTTCAAAAACTCGACGTAAACGCCGTCGTTTTCGTCCTGATACTTTTGAAGCGCAAGCGTATTTTGTGTGGGAATACAGCCCAAAAATACGGTGGTTTTTTCACCGTTTTTGTAAAACGAATATGGTTTGCGCAAAGATATATACACTCTGTGCGCCTCGATTTCTTCCTTTATGCTCGCCGTTTGCGCAGCGATTTCTTTCTGCCTTAAATTGATTTCTTCGATGTCGGCAACGTTTGCCATAAGTTCGACTTCTTTCGAGTCGATAAGGTCGAAGTCGTCAAAACTCATTCTTTCGATTTGCGAAAGAGGCGGGGTTTTGATGGGGGTGAAAATGTACGGGTGTTCGCTCTTTTCGGTTTCTTTGGCGAACTTTTCGGCAACTTTTCGTTGATCTCTCAAATACGAGAACGCAAACTCTATCCTTGCGATTTGTGCTTTTGCGTGCTCGCAGGAAGCGGAATTGTCAAGGCGCACGGTATCGTCGATATCGTGCGTTTTTGCAATCTCAACGTTTCTGGTGCGCTGAAGTGCCTTGAACAATTTGTGCCTGTCGCTCTTGTGCGCGACGAGCACCAGTTTTTTCATCTCAACAATCATAGTGTGCCGTCAAAAAGTCTTATTCTTCGATTGTATCGTTTGTGCCGCAGTATTTTTCCACAAGCGACGCGGCGAGTTCGTTTGCTTTTTCGCTTGCAACGAGGTTGTGTTCGTTTACGAGTTCGTCGGCGGATTTTTGTCCTTTTTTGAGAATTTCATCGCGCTTTTTCTGCGCTTCCTTCTCTGCTATGTCAAGCGCGACGCGTCTGTCGTCGCGACATTGCAAAACGGTTGCTTTTTTCTGCTTTTCGGCGTCTATTTCGGCTTGTTGCACGATTTGCTTCGCCTTATTTTGCGCCTCTTGCACGATTTCGTCCGCGTTTGCTTCGGCTTCTCTTATCTCTTTCAAAACGTCGTCAATCATATTTCACCGTCCGTTTTCGATGTCGGAAATCATATCCAAACGTCTTTGATGTCTGCCGCCCTCGTACGTTGCGGTATACCAAGACTTAACAATCTCTCTTGCCTCGTCGGGCGTGATGACGCGTCCGCCGAGCGCGATTACGTTGGCGTTGTTGTGTCTTCTCGTCATTTCCGCCATAAACGTGTTTGTGCAAACGGCACAACGTATGCCTTTGACCTTGTTTGCCGCAATGGAAATGCCTATGCCCGTGCCGCACATAACAACGCCGAGGTCGCACCTTTGTTGAGCGACGGCGTTTGCTACTTTGAGTCCGTATTCGGGATAATCGACCGACTCGGTTGAAAAACAACCGAAATCAACGACTTCCGCACCGAGTTTTTTCAGTTCGTCTACGACGGCTTCTTTGAGGATGAATCCGCCGTGATCGCAACCGACAGCAACTTTTGTCATAACAATCACCATATTATTATATACTTATATGATATTATAACACTCGAAATTTGTTATTTCAAGTCTAAAATTAAAAGGCGGTTTATTAAAAAAGGATTTAATGAAATCAACGTTAGATTATAAATAGTAATATTTATATTTAGAGTGTTCGGGTGTGGGGCAACGCCCCACCCACAATTATTAATTATTAATTATTAATTATTAATTGTTAA